>OLSQ01000526.1_pt1 | contig 37055 bp, 38 predicted proteins | sample 1672561 | NCBI WGS metagenome assembly OLSQ01 (sample SAMEA3136699, study PRJEB25190) | human gut metagenome | biome: human gut; feature: human-associated habitat; material: faeces | place: Austria | collected 2013
CAGCCCATGCAGCAGCCCGCTCCGCAGGCGGCTCCCGCTGGTGCGGACCCGCAGTCCGCGCTCAACGACCTTCTGGCGGCTGCCGGGAGCTACGGTGGTCAGGCGTAAGGAGACAACATGAACGAGATGGCGCAAGTCTTTGAACTCATGAAGGCTGCGAACATCCCTGAGATCGTCGTGGCCCGGCATATCCTTGGCGTGAGCCGGGCCGCGATGTACCAGTGGGTAAACGGTGGGGTGCCACCTAACCGAGTAAATCAACTTACCGCCTTACGGGATACCTTGGCGTACCACATCGAGAAAGGTAATCTTCCCAAGAAGTACGATGAGTTGTTATGGCAAGGTATTCTCCGCGTCACAGAAGATTCGTAAGCCAACCAAAATCCAGCGGTGGGATTCGACCATGCAGCAGCCTGTATATAACACGGCCTTCTCTACGCAACTTCCTTCGGCAATGCAGGATGCGATTGACTTCTTGCAATTGGTAATCCCCCAAGGACCTTTCTACTATGATGTCTCTTTCATCGGCCCCTCTACTCCTAAAAGGTGGCGGGATGAACCGCACACCTCGTTCCTGTCGATGGTACAGCGCAGCTTCGCGCTGTCCTCGGCAGGTAACAATACCTACTTCGCCCTGTCCGCGTTCCGTCAGGGGTGGCACACTATAACATTACCCGATGGACGGAAGAAGGTTGTCTTCCGCACACAGCAGAACGCGGCCACACAGAAAGCATTGTGGCTGGACATAGACTGCGGCAAGAACGACAGTCCGTATGCCAACTCGACACAGGCCATTCAAGCCGTTACCGCTTTCATCAAGCAGACGCATCTCCCTCTGCCGATGGTTGTCTCGTCCGGTATGGGACTCCATCTCTACTGGACATTCCATGAAGCGATTATCACCGACCAGTGGAACAAGCTGGCGTCGATGCTCAAGACGCTGTGTGTACATTTCGGTCTCGTCGTAGACCATAGCCGGACGATGGATGCCGCCAGTGTGCTGCGCATCCCCGGCACTACAAATTTCGGGAAGGATGGCGTTGCGCGTCCCGTGTCCGTGCTTGTGAAAGGCGGACCTTACCATATCATCGACCTCGCCGGGACAATCCTCACCTGCCTGCGCACGCATAATATCCAGCCCACACCGATGGTCTCTCAGAAGACCACACTGCCTCTGGCTCCTGTTGGTAATATACCGCCCGCTCCGGCGGGTCTGCACTTCGGCAATATGGAGGAGGCGTTCCAAGGGCCAAAGCGTCACCCGTTCCGCATCATCAAAGAGTGCCGCCAGATTCAACAGGCTGGCCTCGGAACGTACACGCAGTGGTACAACATGATGCTCGTCATGAAGCATTGTGCTTTTGGCGAACGCGCCGTCCACGACATATCGAAAATGGACAAGGTCCGGTACGAGTACAACAACGTACAGACCAAGTACCAGCAGGCCATCGACGGCGGATACGGGCCTTGCAGATGTGAGACCTTCGACGAGAAGGACCCCGGCATCTGTCAGACCTGCCCCTATTGGGGAAAAATAACGACGCCGCTCATGCTCGGTGAACCGTACACAGAGACGAAGCCTGTGTCTGTTCCTGTCGCAGAGGTGCCGACTGAGCATAAACCTCTGGTGGTGTGCAACACAGCCCCCACGATGGAGGTAATCCCTTTCTCGACAAAGGAGTTCTCTGTTGTGCCGGGACAAGGTGTCATCTGGCATAAGCGTCAGCTTGTGACAGGTGAGGAAGTAGACCCGGAGGAAGAGGGGAAGCACTACGTAACGAAGGACATCCTCATCAGCGAGACAGAGGTATACATCCACAGTATTTGTATCGACGCCACCGGGCCTGAGTTGCAGCGGAGCTATATCATCCGCAAGCAGCCTCAAGGCAAGGCCGCTGAGGATATTCCTTTCGACATATCCAGTTCCTTGGGGTCGCAGTCATTGCAGAAGTGGCTCGGCATACACGGGATGTTGCCGACCAAACCCAAGTACAACAAAGCGATGAGTGACTTTATGAGTACCTACCTTGCAGCCGTACAGAATAGGCTCCCTGAGATATTCATCAGGGAACACTTCGGGTGGGTGCAGAACCACGACAAGACCACGGGCGAGTCGTATGACGGCTTTATCGTGGGTACCAAGATGTACACGCAGCGCGGTACGTTGCCTGTCAAGCTAAACAGCCGGGCGAATGAGCTTGCGCGGTCCTTGGATTCGTGCGGACATCTGGAAGTGTGGAAGCACATACCGAAGATGTACAAGACATTGAATCAGCCCTACGGGGCTATGATGATGCTGTCCAGTTTCGCCGCGCCGTTCATGCGGTTTGGCCTCGGCACCGCCGTCAACGTAGCTTACAGCCTGTGGGATGCACACGGCGGCAAGGGCAAGTCCACTGCACTGGAGGCAGCCGCTAGTGTGTGGGGCAGCCCCAAGTCTCTCTTGCAAACCAAGAGCGACACTGCGGCGTCCCGCTTCCAGAAGTATGCGGTCTACAAGAACCTGCCCATCTTCGTCGATGAACTGACGACGATGAATCAGGGCGACATGGCCGACCTTGTGTATGACATCGTGAACGGACGGGAGAAGTCCCGTTCCACGGCGTCAGGTACAGGACTTGCCAAGTCTGGTACATGGTCCACCATAACCATGATGACTTCAAACCGTTCGGTATATGAGACGCTGCGCAGCTTCCGTATTCAGTCCGAAGCCACCTGTATGCGTGTCATCGAGATGCAGTGCGACTTTCAGGATTACACCGGGACGCCGACACAGGACTACGTGGCTGCCGTTATTGATGCCATCGGGAAGAACTACGGCCTCGCCGGGCCTGCGTTCCTTGAGTGGTGCTTCGCCCATCCTTACGTTTTTGAACAGGTAGGGGCCAAGGCACGGGAGTTCGCCAGAAAGTACGGGCGTCACTCGGATGAACGCTTCTGGCTCTATGGTATAGGCATCCCGCTGGCCGTGGGAGAACTCACCAACGCCGCCGGGCTGACCGACTATGACCTGCAATGGCTGGAGAACTGGTGCGTCACCGTCCTGTTGCCCCACCTGCGCAACTGTGTGAAGCAGTCCACGCCGACCGGGAGCAACCTCCTGTCCGACTTCTTAAACGAACACCTGAGCAACACCCTCAGCGTGATGGCGGCTGTACGTACTCCTGAGCAACAGGACTCAGGAAACGTCTCCGGCCTCGACACATACGTAAGGTCGTATCCGATGCACGCGCTGTACGTGCGACACGAGGCGGACACGAACACGTACTACGTGAGTTCCCGTCAGTTGCAGATATGGTGTACGCGGAACGGCATATCCCTCGACGTGATGCTGCAAGACTTGCGCCGTCTTGGGCAATGGAAGGCGAACGACAAGTTCCAGTTCACGCTTGGACGTAATGTAACTGTCTGTGACAGGAACAGGTCCATGTGTTACAAATTCACATTACCTCAAACAAAGGCGGAATAGTCATGAGCCGTATCATACCTTTGAGTGAAATAGCGCGTACCGAGTTCGTACCCATCAGTGCGCACATCACTTATGCCGGGAGTCTGTACGTCCCGAAAGTGTGCGGGCATGGTGTCGATGTGGTCATAGACGACTACGAGGACCATATGGTGCTTCATGTCTACGCGAATCCAGACAAGCCGTACAAGAAGTATCAGTATGTAGGCATCGCCATGTTTCGCTGGTACTTCTCGGTACACGATGTGAAGAACTTTCCCATATTCTACGAATGGCAGAAAGAACCGGGCTATTGGGTAATCAACATTGATAAAAAAATGGCAGACCTTTGATTGCTCTCAGGTCTGCCGGGTGGTGGGTAGCGTCCTGCAACAAGACACCGGGCGAACAATCGCACGGAGGCAGGGCGCTGTCAACTACGATTTCTTGCGTCTCGGCTTAGGAGCCGCCGTTTCCGCCACGGACGGCTCAACATTCAGGGTAGGCTGGAACGGGTCCGCAGCAACCTCCTCAGAGGTTTCCTGCATGACCACAGGCTCACTGTAGGCAGCATGGGCAGCCGTGGCGGTGGTGACAACCACCTTGTGCTGCTTCACAACGTTGGCCGTACCCGCGCAGTTCGTCGCGGAGATGCTGACAGTGAAGGTGCCCGTCCCGGTGGGCGTACCGGAGAGCCGGACGATGTGTTCTTCATACTCAGCCTTCATCCAAGACGGCATTCCATCAATGCTGAAATGAATGGGGAAACTGCCGTCAAACAGGATACGGCCTTCCCACGGCATATTCACGATGCCGGTCGGCAGGGACTCTCGCTCCAACGTGACGCCCACGCAGTCGCAATCCTCTCCCTCACAGCAGTTGTAATTGCAGATGAGCCATTTGATGACAGGCAGGCTCGTCTCAAAGAACACACAGGAGCCGCGAGGGAACTTGCGGGGCTGGCTGCCATCGACGCCGCGATGCACAATAATAGTGCCACACTGGTTCTCAGCACGCACCCACTCACTGTACAAGTTGTCTCGGATGGTGAGGAACATCTCGTCACCATCAGGAATCATCTCAAGCAGCCGTGCATTATCCCGCTGAGTGAGCGGAAAATACGTATCGTCGGCAAGCATGGCATCGGACAGGGTGAGGGAAATCGGTTTGAGAATCATACATATGCTCCTATGATAAGTCCTATTGCAAGACAAATAACGGCCCACACCAAATCATTGATGTTGTGGGTCGTCCACCGCCACACAAACAGCCCCTTGTACCATTTGTTCGCTGCCCACTCAGGCCAACGCGGGACTATGGATAGCTCGGCCTGACTCACTTCACGACCAAGCTGGAAGACAAACATCAAGATTACACCGGAGGCGATGTGTCCTTGTAGGTAGCCGATGAATCCTGCCGCAATGAACAACAGGATATGGCCGAATGGTATGTGCATATTAGTTTCTCCTGTAGTCGCCAAGCAATGAAGCATCCGACTCAAGGTCTTGTCGCAGCATGTCGATGACTTCCTGCGGGAATATGTAGGTAGGACCGGACACCCACTTCGGTTCAATCTCCGCTTCGCCACAGATGCGCATAAGCTGGTGTGTAACAGCACGGACGGCACCGGGGGTCTTCTGGAGCAAGTCGTCAAAGCAGTTGATGGATGACGCACGCCGATACTCTTTACCGTACCCGGACTCTTCAAGGAACTTCCTGTCAGTAGCGGACGGCATCTGTCCCTCAAGAGCTTTCACCTTGGCTTCGGCAGCCTCGGCACGGTCGTACTGTTCAGCCCATGCACGGGCGGCTATGCCCGGATTGGTGAAGTCAGGCAGGCCAGCGGGGATGGGCGGGCAGGCATGGACACTGTAGCTGCCTGTCTTGCGGATGGAGGGGAGAATGTCCTCATAGACCCAAGCACGGAATTTTTTCGCTTGGGGCAACCGCGACCCAAAAACGAGAGCATACACATCAGCTTCGGGAATGAAGTACATACCACGCGGGCCGATTTCCAAACCCGTCACTTCTACGGGTTTGAACAATTCCGCATAGTTACAATGATTACGGATAGCTTGGTCAGTGTCTGTGTACCCCAACGCCTGCGCTACATCCTTCGCCACGAACCACGGCTCCCCATCCCGGATGAGAACACGAACGGAGCCGAACTCAGGATTCTCGAACAGTTTGACATTTTCAGGCAACACAATTATTATCTCCCTTGGTTGAGGTTGTTTGGAAATGACAGACCCCTACCAACACGCTGTTGGCTGGTTTCGTCACCCTGAACAATAGCGTGAGACCCCCGAAGCTGTCAAGGCGTCGGGGGTCTTTTGTATTTCTAACAAGTCTCAGCGCTGCACGGCTCACTGGTGAGTGTAACAGCATCAAGCAAGATGGGCATATTGCAGAGGTCAAGGTCAAGCTTGGTGATAAGATGTCCGTTGTTGAACTCGACAAAACCCCAATAACGTCCGGGCGGCAACTTCCACAGGTTCCCATCAAAACGGAATACTGTGTCGCCGTTCTCGTTCGTGTCAAAGGCCGGATACACGAGAGAGGCAAACTCATGCGGGTAGATGCCATCACTCCAAGGTGTATCATAGCCCGGCCAGCAGCCAGTGAACACTTGCTCGGACTTGAGCCTGCGATTGCACTCCGGCGCACGGATGACAAGGCGAATGTCCTCATGGTTGATAAGCTGCCCGCCCTCACAGCCCGGTTGCACAAGTCTCACGGCAAGCTCAGGCTGGCCCTGACAAATGCGGATAATGGATGACTTCATTGCAGAACTCCTTTATATGGCGCTCCCCACCCCGGACCACACAGGATGAGGAGCGCCCCTGAGCCGCACGGCGAGGGTAGCGACAACGTGCGGCATTTCAGGCTAGTTCACGTACAGAGCCTCTTGGTCTTTATGCAGGCTCTGTGCGGCAGCCTCAGCAGCCTCCAACGTGCGGAACTTGCCAAGGTGCTGCCCGGTTGCCAGATAGTACCGCCAAGCTTGCTCCGGTGTCCACCGCTCCCCGTTGGGTCCGATGGTGGGGAAGTTGACCCACAGGCCGTCTTGGTCCTGTTCGGTCATGGTAAGCACTGTACTGATACTACCGTCAGGATTCTTCACAACGGGACGGTGCATGAGGTCGATGTTACCCGGCTCAACAGGAGCGTTGTGTACCTCGCGTCGCAGTGCGGCAGCCGCATCAACATCAGGAGCTTCAAAGCGACCGAAGTAATTCCGGTTGAAAAAGTTCAGACCGCGCACAGCCTGTTCCTGCATACCCTGTCTCTTGATGCTCCAGTCGATGTACACACGGCGAATGGTTTCCTCGTCCATGTCAGGACCAAACAGTCTGTCAAGCTGCTTGCGCGTCTCCGAGTTGAGGTCGGACATGCCTTTGTATGCCTTGGCAATGGCGAAGTAGTCATCCACCTCCTGCTGTGTGAATCCGACACTAAGCAGCACACGACGCTTCTCGTCCTCGGAACCACGTAACGCGCTGCCTATGCCAGCTTTCAGAACCATCTCGTCATAGTGGTCCTTGGCAGCGTAGAAGGAAGACTGCGACACGTTCATGCCCACGTCATAGATGGAGGTGGCACCAAGCGTCGTCCAGAACGGACCAAGCGCCTCACGGGTAGACTGGTAGTTCGGATTCTTGTACAGCGGGTCGGCCTCAATGATAGACATGACACCCTGCAATACACCGCCAAGGTATCCGTTAGCTAGTGCGCGGATTTCTTCCGGGGCCATATCGACACCTACTGCGTCATACAGTCCCTTGGCCGCGTTTACCCACGTCCTATCTGTCGTCAGGTTATAACGGTCAGACTTGCGTGTAGTGCTGTCATACGTATCATATACCAGCTTTGACCCGGAGTAACTGTATCCGGTAGCTACCTGTACGATAGGCTGGAACAGCATAGGACTGAACGACTGGACAAGGTACTGCATCGGATTCTTGCTGAACTCAAACGCGGGCATACTGTTGGGCACCAGTGTCTTGGCGAACGTGGTGAGCATGGTGAAGCCCAAGTCATTGGCACTCATCTTGCCACGCTCAACACGGTCGAATCCGTAGGCAGCCATAGCACCAAGCATAGCCGGGCCGAAGCCTGTAGGCCACTTGACGTAAGAGCCATCACCCATTCCTATCGGAAAGAAGTTGGACAACTGCCCAAGCGGAATAAGGTCAAGTCTACGTTCACCCTCCTCGCCTTCACCAAGAGACTCCTGCATGAGCGGGATGAGGGCGCGTGTAGCGGCATACCATGTAAACATGACAGCCCATCCCTTGATGGCTTTCATACGCAGCATCTTGGCGTTAGGATGGTTCCCGAACATGGCCGTGTGCAGTCCAAGCGCACCGAGCAAGTTACTAGCCGTCTGTCCTATCGAGTTCACGAACGGGAAGAACGGAGACAGATACGTACTGGTGAACCTGCCACGCTGGTTCATGTTCATAAGTTCTGTAACGCCATTCACCGTATCACGCATATTGATACCGTTCTCACGCATCTTGATGAATTGCGCAAAGGCAGGCAGAGAGTAGAAGAAGTCACTCCACTTGCCTACGACATTGTTCAACTCACGGATACGCTTGGCACCGAGCTTCTTCACGGACTCAGGCATGACGCCGTTCATATCCGTGATAGTCTTGTTACGGTAACTGCGCAGTAACTCATTGTAACTGGATGAGGAGTCCACACCGCTGGCTTTGAAGTCGTGCATCATGTTGTCGATGTACTCACTGCCGGATGTGCCTCTAGTCCAGAACCGGGCAAGCCGGATGAAGTTCACCGGATTGGCGGCGAACCCTATCATCTGTGCGGCAATCTTCGCACCGGACACGGACTGTCCTTGGTCATTGGTGTAGTTCTTCACGGGAAGGTACGAGATACGTTCAGTCAGGTCTCGTACACTGGTGAGGACAGGGAAGTAAGGCTTGAACCGTGTGTACAAGCTGGCGTATCCACTGGTGTACTTCGCCAGTCTGGAGTAAAACACATCCGGGTCGGAAGCGTAGAACGGGTTACGCACAGACTGGTGAACCTTTTCGTCATCGAAAAGCACACGGTAAGACCGGATGACATCGTTCCCGTTCTCATCCGTCTCAAGCACACGGATAACAACGTCAGTGCTGTCGTCCATATGTTTGGCCCACCGTTCCGCCTGCGGCGTCGTCTTGCCCTCACCGTACCGGATACCGTTCACCACATTCTCAGGCACGAGCGCCATGTGATTGTAGAACTTGGTAGCACCGATCTGACTGGTTACATTACCCTGCTTCTCAAACATGAGATACGCTTGATGCAACGTGTGTCCGAACTCAGACATACCGACACTACGCGACGCCCGCATCCCATACTGGACAAGCGCACGCCACGCATTCTGCGCAGGGTCATGTGAACCATAACGGTGAAAGTTCTGACGCGGTGCATAGTAGGAGATGTCGTTGATGCCTCCGGTGCCTGCAATCTTGTCAGTCGTCATGGCACAGTAATGGTTCCACTCGTCAAACCGGGCCATGTCAGCGGCGGACAACTGGCCGTTCTCCATGAGGTACCGAGTCACCCAACTGTAGCCACGAGCCAGATGTGCATTGCCTTCCTCGCAGACCTCCCGGCCATAACGGGAGACCACACGGTCAATCTCGGCCTGCGCTTCCGCGACAGAGCGGCCACCATACAGCTTGATGTTCGCCGTCTGGTCGCCCTGCTGCCGCTTGATAAAGCTTTCAAGAGCTTCCTTAGCGGCTTTCACGGCGTCTACCTTCTCTTGGCCCGGCTGCATGGTATAAGCTTCCTGTAAAGCTTGCTCAAGCTCTATGCGCTGTTTGGATGCGGTCTCAATGGTATGCAGCCCCGTCCGGTACATGCCGATGTCATTCATGAAGGTATCGACATCCACGTTGAAACGACCCGCCATCTGGTTGGCCCACCGTATCTGCGGCTCCATGACGTTCTGGACAAAGAGTCGGGTGGCCCCGGTAATGCGGTTACGCAAGTTGCTGAATGTCTGCCAGAGCGGAGTGGCGTCAGGATTGGCGTTTGCATTCGACAGGTATTCCATGCAGTACGTGCGGAAGTCAGCGCCGCCGTCAACCCAATTCCGTCTAAAGTACGTACACATCTTGGCCCAACGTCCGGCCTGCCACTGCGGAGCGTATGTCACATCGGTGAAACCGGAGCGAAAGTACGCAGCCATCTCACGGCCACGCTGTAGAGCGACCTGCTGTTCGCCAATATTAGACGTGATAATCTCAGCCATCTCTCCTATCTGCGCTTCCTGTTGCGCATCAGGCAGAGGAGTAAACTCATTGATATCGCTGGTTCCGTCAGGATTGGTCTCTTCTTGTGCGGTAGGCGTCACGTCGCTTACGGCCATAGACTCGTTCAACTCAGCGCCAAGCTGTTCCACCTCTGCCGCCGTCTCTTCCTGTGTAGGCACATGCGGCGGGCCCATAGCCATTTCGTCACCTTTCACAGTCATGGACGGGTCGTCAAGCATAATACCGTTCTGCGGACCACGGGCGGCAAGCTCGACTTCGGGCGTCAGGATGCCGGAGACAAGCTGTTCCGTCACATAGGTCGGCGTATTGCCGAGCGTAGCCAACGGAGATGTCATGTCCATCGGGTCCTGCATGGCCTCGTCAATGGCCTGTGCCATGACATTGTTCGGCTCCGCTTCTACTTGGTCAATGCTGTTCGCCGTGTAATCCACAGAGGTGTCGTTCGTGCTATTGACCTCGGCTTCAATCTGAGCGGTAGGCTCCATCGTAGACAGGTTCACAGCGCGACGCATGTAGTCAGCGGCGAAAGCGTAAGCGGCACGCATGTCCATGCCTGTGGAAATCATGGAGTTCATGATACCACTGAACCGGGCGTCGAGCGCGACACGAGTGCTGAGGCTGACATCCAGCCCAAGCTCTGTAAGCATATCATCAATGGCACGGTGATAGCCACGCAACTGATTGTCAAAGACTTTGCGAATGTCCTCCGGTAAGACCTTATTATAAATCTCATTGCGTAGCTTGTACACAGGAGCTCTGTTGTACAAGTCGTCCAGTCCGGCGTGGGTCATGTAGTAATTGATGACCTTCATGGCCTGTTCATACACCGCCAGAGCCATAATCTTGAGCCGTTCAAACGCCGCTCTCAGTCCCGTATTAGAAGGCACAACTCCATCCATGAGATACCGCTCGAACGCGGTAGTGATTTTCTCATGTGCCATGTCGGTCCACAGAGTAGGATTGCTCCTGTTCTCCATAGGGACATCAGCATACTTGGCAAGCGTATGCAGGTCAGTACGCAGTTGAGACGCCGCGACACTGGACGAAATCTCTTCATTGGACATGAGAGCCAGCATACGCCCGGCCTCGTTCACGAAGTAATGCTCGAACTCGTGCAAGAGCGTCGTCTCAGGCGCGTCAAGGCGCACGCCGATAAACCTGTCGCTGGCATAACGCCAGTCAAAAGGACTCTTATTAAAACGGAATACACCACGCCGGGACTTCTTCCCTGTGGCCGTGCCAAGACGAATTTGTTGCAGCATAGCATGGACTGTTTGTCCTGTAGCCTGCGACAGTGTGTTCAGCATCCGGCTTACAATGATGGCGGCGCGTCGCGCTTCCTGCGGGTCTCGCTTTAGCTCTCTGGTAAGACGCTTCTCCAAGGACTGAATGGTACTGAGCATCTGCTGTGCGTCAATCTCGGAGCGCGTCTCGGCAAGGAAGTCATTAATAGCGGCTGCGGTAGCACGGTCTTGATTCGCGTACTTGGTCGCATCCTCCGCACTGTAACCGCTCTCTCGATAATACTGTTCACGCTGTGCCTGATACTCGTCGAGTATCTGATTGGACTCTACCGTAGACCGGGATTCCTCAAGCCTGCCAGTGACTGCCGAGAATCGACCATCGCCTGAGCGTTGCTCTGTCGAGCCAGTACCGCCTCGTTCCCCAATATTTGCTTCCGTGCCGCTGGCGTCAGTCCCTGCACTACCTTGTCCGCTGTCGGTTCCGTTGGCGGGCGACCCCCCCATTTGTTGATTAGTTCGTACATCCGCAGGAGCCGTTCCGGGGTCCTGACGTGCGGCCCCGCCAGCCCCTGCGCTTTCAGTTGCTCCACCAGCGCCATCAGAAGTTTGAGGGACTGCGGAGACAGGGACCGGATTAGCTGTTTGCTGAGTGGCTGCTGCTTCGCCACCTGTCTCAGTGCGGCTTCCAGTACCTTCTGTTCCATCTGTTTCGACTGGTCCTGCTGACTCATTGTTTCTCCTCATCCATTCATTGAACTCGGCACGCACGTCAACGCCGGGAAACACATTATTCTTGATGATGCCATCAAGCGCATCATTGATACTGTCACGCCAGTGCGGTGCATTGATAAGAGCCGCCGACAGCTTGGACAGGATACTGGCCCGTTGCTCGTCGGTAGGGACAACACCCTGTTGTAGACTGTTGAGTTCCTGCGTGGCGTCGCGCACCATCATACTGGCGATAAGCTCAGGCTGTGACGCGGGAGCCGTAGTCGTTTCCTGTACGGGACCTATGTTGGTGTTCCCGGTAAGCTCGGCGGCGCGTGTCCTGTTCAACCACTCCGTGTATGCCCGGCCAACATTCAGGTTGCTGTTGGGGTTCCTGTTGACCGCATTCTGCACAGCACCAAATATATTGTCCACAGCTTCCGGGCCGACGCCGCGTTGCTGCGCTTGCCGTACATTGCGGAACAGAGGGATGAGGTCTGTGTCAGTGACAGGACTAGACTGCGCCTGCGTTACAAGACGGTCGGCCTCGTTGGAGATGTTCTCAACAATACCTGTAAGCTCACGGGCTGCCGCCTCAGTCTGCGGATTATACTTGGCGTTGACATCCGTGCCAGCGGCGACAGGAGCCTGAGAAGCCGGAGGGACGTTGAAGCCGCCCACCGTACCGGATTGCTCAGGGGTGGGCGTTCCCGTCTCTGTAGAACCTCCTGAGAGGTTTGTATCAGTGTCGGCACGGATACCGCCAAGCCCGCCGACCACACCACCTACGGCGGCACCTGTGGCCCCGGCCTCAAGCGCCCCCTCCATGATGGGCCGCGTGTCGCCAGTCGCCACATTGTAGCCGTAGTTCTGCGTCATCTGTTCAGCGGTCTCCGACACGAACTCTTCCGCCGCGCCTAACGCCATGCCTGTGCCGATACGCCGGATGATGCCGCCTTTGACGAGAGGGGCGAGGATACTGGAACGAGCGGCAAGCGCCTCGGGGCCGAGTGCGCCGGACGCAGCACCGATGCCAGCGGCGATGGGAACAATGGCCTTCACCGCCTCGTTCACCATGATGGAGCGGATTTGCCCCTCGTCATGGCCCTGCGCTGCAAGCTCTTTATACCGGGGCTGCTGTGCAAGCTTGTCCAGAGGCGCGTCAAAAATCTCCTGAGCCACCTGTGTGGCTACGCCGGATGCGGACTGCCACGCACCCATAGCGGACACGCTAGCCATACCACCAGCGACACTGCCCACAGCCGCACCGGGAGGGCCAGCCACAGCACCGCCAGCGGCACCACCAGCCGCTCTGCCAGCGAGACCAGCGCCGATACTCGTCACAAGGTTCGGCCACTGTTCAGCGACAAGGTTGACAAGAGGACGCAGGCTACGGTCTTCCCATATGCGGTGCCAGAACACCCACTCGTCCGGGTTGGCAGCCCTGCGTTCCTGTTCACGCAGGTAGTCATTCATACGCTGCGGATTGGACTTCCTTGCCTCAGCCTCACTCTGTGCTGTCTCGGCCAAGGACTCGCCAAGCCGTGCAATAGCCGCCTGTGCCTCCGGGCCAGTATCGCCTTGGAGCGTATCAACAATGACAGGAGTGGCCGCAATCTGGTCCATGAAGTTGGCACCGCCACGCTTCACACTCTCCAGTATATTGTCGAATGTGGTAGTCCAAGACTCAGCCTCTCTGCGCTGCTTGTGCATCTCCTCAGTGAGAGGCTGCAACACACTGTTCAACAACAGGTTGGCGGATGTGGTGTCCTGCCCGAAACGCTGCTTGGCGTACTCAGGCCATACATTGTTGCGGTAGTTGTCCAGTATCTCCTGCTTACGCTGCCATGAGGAATTGCGCCAGTAGTCCTGACTACGCAGTTCCTCAATTACGGACAACGCTTCACGGGTAATAGCATCCTGTGCGGCAAGTGCCGCCATCTTCTCCCGTTCTTTCTTGGAAGGCTCCTGTTCCTTGGGGAGAGGAAGCGGCTTATACCCCTCAGTAGGGTCGCCATACATGGACATGGTACCCTTGAGAATACTGTCAACAGTCGGTACGCCGTAATCTTTTAGTGCCATAGTGCTACCCTATCGCCGGGACAGGCGTTGCGTCAATCAGTGCCAGAAGCTCGTCACGGTATGGCATGTCGAGTGCGGCCACATTCAGGAAATCCGCAGGTGTCCCTTGCGCTTTCTGTAACTGTTGTTCAAGGTATGCCACTCCCGTCAACGGCGGTACCACACTGTCAACAGTAGGCACCTGTGCGCGGGGGTCGGCCAGAAGCTCTGCCATAGCAGCGTCAAACGTGGTCCCGGTTGGCTGTACGACATTGCCCTGTGCATCCATAGGAAGTACCTGAAACGCCGGATTAGCGGCTGCCTGCATCTGCGGCGGCTCAAGGAAAAACTCCGGCTTATCCAACGGCCCGTTGGGGTCGCTTGCAGTCGCAGGTGCCCCGGTAGGAACCATCTGTACACCCGTGCTGTTCCTGTCCACGGCGGGCTGCCGCACAAGTGTAGGCTCGTCGATGTGATAGGACGGGTACTGGTGTATGGGCGTCCCCGGTTGAGGGGCGAGGAGTGCCTGCGTGAGTGCGGCTCCCGTCTCAGGAGTGAGCGGGCCGGGAGCTATCGCCATGCGCCGCCGGGCATACCGCTGGTTCAATGCGGAGCGCACGTCACCAACAGGCTCCGGCATCTGCGGCATACTGAGGTTCATCCCATAGGAGGGCACGGCGGTAGAAAAAGAACCCGGAGCAAGGACTGGCCGATTAGTGCCAGAGCCTCCCTGCGGCTGTGCAGTGCCGCCAGTACCTCCGGGTCGGGAAGGCACAGCCGGGTACTCGACAGGGGCACCGTTAGAGTATTTCGACAACGCTGTATTGTACGCACTGTACACGAAGTCAGGCGACCTCGTGCCATGCAGCCTGCGACCCGCCTCAGAGGTGTGAAGTGAGGCCCACCGCGTACCGAGCTTAGGCAGTGCCGCATTCAAGTCGCCACGCAGAATATCGTCAAGCGCACCAGCGTCCATCATAAGCGCCACGGCCATCTCATCCTGCGTCTGCGGAGAGAAGTCGGAGAAGCCATAGCGTTTCTGCAAGTCACGCACAGTCCCTTCAAGGAACTGATAACGACCTGCGGCACTGGAGGTACGGCGCTGACCCTGCTTGTCTATGTACTCGCCACGCACACCCGGATGCGCAGCATAAGAGTCAAACGTCGCGTTCTTACCGAAAGCGACGTTATATCCACGTTGTGCATTGTTGGCGTCCTGTCCTATTTCGGCGGCAGCCAGCATGTCGAGGGCCGCACGCACATAAGGACTCTTCAACGCCTCCTGAATGCGTTGCCTTCTGGAAGGTAGTGCGGCCATCACTCAGCTCCTTGCACTGCGGGAAGATTGAGCGGTATCAGACCTGTGGACGCGCCCGTGTGCTTACCGACAGGAGAGACCCAATACCGCCCATCCGGGTCGCGGATGACAATATTGTTCCCGCCACCTACGACGTAGCTGCCCGGCTGCATACCCTGCAAAAGCTCTACAGAGGTTCCTGCACCCGTCAATTCGTCAAGCGGGAATGGAACTACATCTTGCATCGGATTCTGCGTCAAGGACCGGTTCTGTCCATAAGAATAACGAGGAAGCTGCAAGAGATTGTTCAGGATTTCCTCGTTGGTGTACGCCTCGGAGCTAGGAACAAGGTTGTACTGGTACCAGTTTAAGATGTCCCACGTAGGGTTAAGCCAGTCGAATTTGTAATTACGCCGCGTGCCAGGAACGATTCCTTGCTGCGCCAGTTCCGCAAGCCTCGCTTCGCGTGCGGCGGCAGCCTGCTGTACCTCATTATCCCGCTGCGCTTGCGCCTGCGTCTCCGGCGTAACAATACCCGTAGCCACGGCACGCTGTGCAGACGTCATGGTAGGTACTGTCACAGACACGGGTTTCTGGTTCTGCGGAGTGGCAGTCTGCGGTGCAGACGTAGGTGCACCTTGTTGTGTAGTGGGCGCACTCTGCTGCGGCGTAGACGTACCTTGCTGTTGTGTACCAGCAGGAGCGCCCACGTTAGGAATGGTAGGCATACCAGTGCCGGTACCACCAGTGGGTGCCTGCGTACCGTTAGGAATAGGATTCCCATACTGGTCTTTAGGCACACCGATATTCTGCCGCTGGAAATCGTAGGCTTCACGCGAATACTGGTTGCCTGCCATAGCCGCAAAAAGACGTGCAAGTTCCGCCTGACTGTAAGCATTGGCCCATGTCGGAGCCGTATTCTGGCGCTCTTGTGACAAAGCACCTTGCTGTGCAAGGACACCGGGCATTACCGTACCAGTCAGTTGGTCATCCCACGCTTTCTTTCTGGTGTCGAATACGTTCGCCGCAACACGGCTGTCGAGTGTACGCTCATTGAAGAGATTCGCCAATGCAGCGGCGTCAGTCTCCTCATACGCTTTATTTACACGAGGAGAAAACGTAGCCATATTGTACGCATTCTCAAGTTGACCTCCCTGCACGCTATTGTACTGATTGAGGTCGTCCCAATTAGCTTTACGCGCAGTCTCAACGCCTTCCATGTACGGAGTGAAAAGGTCAGGTATAATAAGCATAGTGGGACCTCCCCATAAATTGCTGAGAAAGTTTACAAGCCCGGCCTACCTGTGTCAACTGGCGACAGGACCGGACGCGATTACCGCACCGACATTGCTGGCCTGCCCTGTAAGCGGTGCGGCGCTTGAAAAGTTGGCCGGGTACTGTGACTCTCTGGCCGTACTGATATATCCGAGAAGCTTGGCCGCGCCCTGTGCCCCTTGATCAAGAAGACCGCCAAGCTGTGCAAGCGCATTATTGGCAGCGTCGGCGTAGCTGGCCGACATCTGCTGAATACCGCGTCCAAGGTTGAGCATCTGCGACCTGCGGTTCCACCGCTTGTCGCTCATGTATATCGCCCAAAACTCTTCGTCTCTATAGTTATAGTTCGTGCCGTCATCACGGGACACAGCTTCCGCATAGTCCATATCGTTGAGCAATGTATCGTCTACACACAGAGAATATTTTTTGGCGAGGTCCGCCATTTGCTCATCCGCAGACCGGAACGCCTCCGAGGTGTACTCTCTGGCCCGCTCACGTGCACTAACATAGTCCAGCTTATACTCAGGTGCATTGCCAGCCTCACTCAGCATGGCACGCTCAAACGGAGCGTAGGCATCTTTGAAACGGTTCCATCGGTCAGACGCGAGATTGGCGTAGTCCTTGGCAATCTGATAACGCTTCTCCATAATGGAGATTTGTGCCAACGTATTGATGGTGGCAATGGCTATCAGTGCCGCTTTCCATAGCGTCTTCTCCCACGACTCGCCAGCGTCCCCGTACTGAGGTGCCGCCCACTCGCACATCTTGGAGCTTATTATACTAAGATGCTCTTGCTGCATCTTAGTCTGATTGTCCAATGCTTGATGGCCGTTGATAGTAACATTACCATTCGGTATGCAATGACATCCCATGACTAGCCTCCAAGTTGTGCAGGCGTTGCAGCACGCCCTGTACCGTCATCACCAAACACAACACCGGAACGGACGGTCGGCTGTGGCATAGGCTGTTGCGGTGCAGGTGTAGCCGGAGCCGCAGTGGGTTCCTGCGGAGCCTGCGCTGTAGCCTGTCCACGCATCAGTGTGGGGTACTGTGTCTCATTCTTGTTCCACGAGTAACCAAGATACCGGACTGCACCAGCCGCACCGAGACCCGCCTGCTTGCCAAGGTCGCCAAAGATGCCAAAGGCAAGCTTGGCGAACTGGATGTTATTGGCTACAAGGTCGCGCCCTCGGTTCGTCACTTCCACCCGGCGCTGCCAGCGCACATCGTCACGAGCCTCTATATAGGCTCTCTCGTTGCGATAGCCCATATTGGATAGTGCGGCTAGAGTCGTGGCCTCAGAGTTCAACACGTCCTTCAAGAGAGCTTCGCGCAGCCCCGTGCAATATTCACTCGTGCATTGGATGGACTTCTCAGCCAGCCCCTTGAACTGGAGCCTGCCGTATGTCCGGGTCCGGCCCACGGTGATGTCATACAGCGGCGGTTCTTTCTCCAAGGCCCACGCTTCTTCGAGTTCCTTGTCTTCCCACGGCTTGTATGTCGAGTTGTAATAATTGCGCCACCATTTGGCGATGTCAAGATACTGCTTGGCAATGTCGTACTGCTTGTCAGCAATCTCAATAGCGGCGAGTGTATTAATGGTAGCAACAGCAATAGCTGCCGCATTCATGATAGTACCGACAAGGTTCTTGCCGCTGTTGGTCTGACCATGATTACACGCACCAGCAGGCATACACTACTCCTTTACAAACCGCTCCACTGTGAAGCTGTTCTTCTTCGGCCACGGCACTGTGGCATTGCCCTGAGCGCCATAGTTTATCCACACTTCATCAATGTCCATAAAGCCGACGATGTTCATGAGATACTTGAACAGTCCGTCCTCAATCTCTTTCGTCGGTCCATAATACACTTCTGCCTGTACCGCTGTAGCTTTGAACATGAGTGGCGTGAACCGGACGCCGACGAAGAAGCCCACAGGTTTATTGTCTTCATAGGCGACAATCATGAGAAGGCTGCCCATAAGCCACATCTGGACGAACGTAAGGACGTTGAAGTCCAATGGACGATTAAACACCTGCTTACCCCGCTCCTGCCAGTATTTCTCAAAGAGAGGAGCGATGACGTTCTGCATGGTGTCAACAGCAATCTCCGGCGTCTTCGGAGTCTCAAGATACTTGTACACGATATTGGACATAGTGTGGTCCTCCTACTGTCCTCGGTTTACTGTGAGTTCCATCATACCAAGGTCGATGAAATCCACATTGCCAGTTCCGTAAAAACCTACCCTGTAATTCAAATGCCGCCCAAGTCTGCCAAGACGGAACGGCTTTTCATCATACACGAACCGTTCATAGGCGAGGTCGGAGTATGGTGTAAGCAACTTGAACAGTGTGCCTTGCGTCCGTATCTTGGCTGTTGTAGGAGCCGACTCGCCACCAAAGGACAACTCCCGGCTCTCCCATATGTAAGGACGCAGTGTGCTGCCAGCATTCCACTGGTACACCAGACTGTCCGCATCCATCATAAGCAGTTCGCCAGTGGTCGTCGTTATCATATCCACAGGCTTGTCGCTTATCGTCACCAGAGCGCCAAGCTGAAAGTCCTTATACGTGTCGCCGTCAATCTCCAACATGAACGACACCATATCAGTAACACAAATAAGATAGCCACGCCAGTACGCCAACCGCACGGTATCCGGGCGAAGTTTCGCCCAATCATCTGTGCTGAACCATTGTGCCGTGATAATCTGGAACTGAGCGTTCGCAGTTACAAGCACCAGCCCGTCCTTGGAACTGTAGACCATGCCGAATGGGGTCGCTATGGCCGAGTTCACATAACCGCAACCAATGTCAGGCAGCGGAATATCCACGTCATTTGCCGGGCGGCACTTACGCGGCTCACAGTTCGGAGCGCCTTCAATAACGTAAGGATAGCCATCAGTGGATACAATCACATAAGAGTCCACGACAACCATATTCACGATATTGTACGGCAGCGTCATGTCATACTCAGCGGGCCAGTTGTGAGGCTGGTACGGCGAGGAGAAATGCACCTCGTTATTCGTCACACCAGTGAGTACACCAGTCCCTCGAATATAGCGTATCTGTCTGAGCGCCTGCGGAGGAACACGCACCTCTCGCGTATTGCATACAGGACCAAGCAGTTTCTCAAGCAGCGTATCCGTATAAGTGGACTGCCCGACAGGAATCTCTGCGACCTTGAGAAAGTCTGTGATGAATTCCTGTTCCTTCGTCCTGTCATCCCTGAACGCAGTAGCCGTCCGGTACAGCCACACCTCAGTTATGGCATACCCATCAGGAGGTGGTAAGATGCCAGAGATGTAGACAGGCTCCCCGTCCTTCACAGTAAGCTGCACGCTGACAGGACTAGGAGCGGACTCCTCACCGAAAATATTCACATACGTGTACACATACGACCGGGCGGAACAGTCCCGTCCATCCGTCTGTGTGGCAGCCACGGTCGGCGGCGCGGTCGGCGCAGGGACGCCAAGGTAGTAATAGGTCGGAGTGCAGTCCTTGAGCGTCATAGTCTCCGGCCTGTCCACCCGGCCCGTAAGGAAAAGCCGCCCGTAGTCCGTCACATACTCAGCGACAGTGACACACTCTTTCCACGATAGAGCGCAGCACCCCTTGTAATAGAATGATTTGGCGTCCTGCGTCACCATAGCGATAGGAAGCCGCTCACGCCACGCCTCAATCTTTCCGTTACGCAACTTCACATCATGAGCGACAGTGGCCTGTTCTTCCCGCAGAAGATGCCACGGTACACGCGGAACAATACCGCCAAAGTTCGATATAGTAGGCATGGCGTCTCCTATGAACAGCAGCACATCTCAAGCACACTCGGATTGACAAAGTTCGTTTCGTCAATCTTGGAAATCTCAATGGTATATGTGCCGGGGTCCATGTATCCGGGTGTCTTAGCACGGAACTCAATGAGTGCCTGTGTAGCTGTGGTACCAGTGCCACCACCGGGGTCAGTCGTCGGGGCTTCATATTTCACAAACTTACCCATCACATCCATCAACCGTATTTCCCCGATGGTAGCCTGCAATACAGCACCAGCTCTGTCCGTATACACATTGTTCGGATAAGTGTTCGTAGGCGTAAGTGTAGTAATAGGCTCATACCCATACCATGTGACATAGATAGAACCGCGTCGGTCTGTGGTTATCGTATCACTGACTGTATCCCCAATAGCTGCCGTATGATGCCGTCCTATGTTAGCCGTATCACGAATGATAGGTACAACACCAATAATAGACCCAAGTTCATTTACTGCAATTTGGTTATGAAATGGGTCAAACTGCTGTTCATCCAACTGAATACTCTGACGGATAGTAATCACCCGACCAGCTAGGTCAAAGCCGAGTAGGTATCCACCACACAAATACTGACCAGCATCAATACCAGACTCGGCCAAACTGATAGTGGCAATACCATCTTGGTTGATTACCTTGATGCCGGGACCTTCGATAACGGCTGTCACATTACGCGCACCGGGGTCTTTGTACGCAACAACACGCCCGTACTCGTCAATGGTGAAACCCCCATAGTCACCAGCAGCAAGGCTCACACGCCCAAGTCCAATGACATAAGGATTTGTCACGGTGCCATCACCATTCACCGTGATAGCACTCGTATCCTCAGACTGGACATACGTATGCTGTGCGTCCGCAGGCTTGGAAGAAATGACCAACGGACTACCCGTGGTACCACAGCCAGAGACGGAAACGCCTTCTCCGGCGGTGACGGTGAGAAAAGCTCCTAGACGGCCTGACGCATCCAAACTGAGCAAGTTGCATATGCCGGGGGCCAGATTGATGGAACCGCCCTCAGAACCTCCACAGGGGCTTGCAGCGGGTGCGCAGGGTCCGGGGGTGTACTCAAACACCGGGTTGGGCCGGGCACCCACGATGCAGCCGTTCTCGACAATGATGACCCCATATTCACCGTCAGAAATGTTCGGTGTACCCTCCACACTCATGCACTCGCCGTTGAATACGAGACGACGCCCGAACGGGAGGCAAACAGAGAAAGGCTGACAGATGGGAGAGGACGACTCACCAACGCTTACAGGTTCGCACTGCGTCTTACGAAGCATCTTCCTGCACATATCGTTCATTGTTCAACTCCTACAGGATGCGGGGGCGCTTTGTGCGGAACATGCCGCGCTGCCCTCCGGTCAAAGCTTCCAGAGCCGCCGAACGGATGCCCTGTAAAAAACGTACCTCATACTCCTGTGCCCGGTTTACGCTAGACCACGGCTTGTCCGTCATACTGTACAGATAGAACTTGGTTCCATTCAACACAGTATCGTAGAAATTCGTCAACAGGATACGGTCAACCTCACAGGTCTCGTAGGTAGGAGCTACCGACATACTCACACGGAACACATCATGGTGTCGAGTGTTCGAGAAATAGATAGTATTCGGTGCCTCGAACCATGACATCGTTCCACACGGCAAATGACACGGCTCCGAGGTAATACGAGTCACATCGCTACACCCGCAGCCACCGTGTTTACATACGCTCATAACTGCCACAATATCCATGCAGTCCTGCGGCTCAAGCAAATAGTTATCCACACAGGGCTGCGTGTGAATCGTGGCTGTGCGACGAAGACAGTTACTCTGACGAGCAATGCGATTTATGGCTCTCAGAACGAAGTGTGGCATCCCTTCTTCCGGCATCTCAGTGAACTCGAACGTAAGCTCAGGAAGGAACTCACGCACGGACACTTTAGGATAAGCATCAAACACGACGCTGGCTTGTAGGTCTGTCATCATCCTTCTCCGCGATTATATCTTTGCTGTTCACTTGAGCGTTGAGCAATTCCCAAAACGTCTGTTTGTGCGCATTCGCCACCTGTATGATGGTCGTGTTGTTTTCACCATCAACCATCTTCGCCCGGAACAACACCCACTGGACAACAGCCGCCTGCAACTCGCCGGGAATATCGTAATCATCACCAAACGTCTCAGGCAGTATGGCACACTCTACAGCGATATAAACATCAAGTCCGGCAGGGACCTGCGGATACACCCACAGCTTGTCTGTCACATTGTCTATGGAATATTCCTGTAGCTCGAAATTCTTGGGACTGACAGGACAGGTGCGCCCGGTCCAACGCAGCTTGTCATCATTCTTCTTGGGACGCAATGTCTTGAATACACGCCCATCTTTGGTGGACTGCCCGATAACGCGACGCACATGAGTGCAGTCGCAAGTATCCTGTACTACCGTACACGGCTTGAGCTTGATGACTCTGGTGTCCGTAAACAAATCAGGGCGCTCTATGAAGGCGGTTTGAATCGCCTCTTCAAGATACGCCCTTATTTGCTGTTTTGACCACGTTGTAAATTCGTGGCCCGGAGCCGCATCATTCAAGTCCACTGCCAACTGGTCAAGCAGAGAACCGAATTTCATATATACTCCTACAGATGATTCTGTCGTGCAAAGAACTGCTGGACGGCATCACCCACTGTTACATTCTGCCCACCAACGGCGGACAAGGGCATAGCCGCTTTGGTAGCCACAGGGTCTGTATAGGTTTGCGCAAACGCGGGCGGCACACCAAGGACTTGGGTAGCCATATGCACGGGCGGCACTTCTCCCGGTACGGATCCGACCTCGAACTGTTCAGGGAAGAAGTACAGGCCCGCCGGGGCCGGGATGGGGGGCTGGCCCTGCGGCTGCGCCACCTCCTTCCATGCTTCTTCCTTCGCCTGTTGCTGTTCGCGCTTGTAATCCGCATAAATGTCTGGCTGCTTCATATCAGCCCCTACTCCGGCAGGCGCTCTGCCTTGCCAAGCTGCGGGGTCCGTATTGCCGTGTTCATCACAGTTCTCACAGAGGTCAGGACGTTCTGCGAAAAACTGCGACCATTCGTGTACCTCTCCTGTAGCTTTGACTCGGATACAGGGAGATATGGGCAACGGAGGCTGCTGCCAGTTAGCAGCCCCCATCGCCCGAAGGTCAGCAATACGTTCATCATATTCCTGATACGTAAAGTTACCCATCTGTCGGTCCTGTTGCATTTGACTAACCACCGTGTTGTTCATTGTACGCTCTGGCGTTGTTAGCGGTTACGCGGAGCGCGAGTGCCCCGCACCTTGCGTTCGCCGTTGCCACCGATGGTGGACTCGTAGCTCATGTCAGAGGTGGCATGGAGCCGGAGCTTGGCAGGGCGGGTGGTGGTATCGCGGGCGATGTCGCCCACCACAGCCTTGGGCCATCCGGTAAGCGTGCGATTATCGTTTGCCATGATAGACCTCCTAGTAGTGGGCCGGGGTGTCAAAGCCCTGCACCTTGGCGACCAGATACCAGCCGTTCATCGCCATGTCGAGCGTCACCTTGTTGTCGGTGGGCAGCGACACGACCTTGAGGCCGAGGGCAATGGAACGCCCCTGCACGGGAGCGCCGCCATTGGTGGCCGCAGGCAGAGTGGGATTGGAATACAGAGGCACAGAGTAGCCGCCGACTGCTTTCACGAGAGAAACGAAGGCGTTGTACGGCTTGTCAACGGGAATGGGAGAAGCCACGGCCTGTGCCGCCACAGCGTCTTCCACGTCGCTGATTTCCGTGTACACGGGTTCACCAGCGGCGTTGAAGGTGATGGCCTCGGCGGTAAGGGCGACAGTGGCCCCGACGATGCGGGCATCGGTCTCGACAATCTTGAAGTTCAGCGCGGTGACGAAGTGGTCTTCGGGCACCACGATGAGCCGGATGATGTCATCCACCTGCAAGTGCGCATTGCGGATGGCCTTGCGCTGCCACTCCATGCCCACCAGATTGGGGCGGAAAGGCATACCGAGGGTGAAGTAGTTGCGACCGGAGCCGTAAGCGCCGTCAACATGGGCGTCATACGGCGGCGTGCGGTCCATATTGGGCGCGCTGAACGGCGGCATAAATTCGGCACGGTCGTCTTCGCACCACATATAGCGAATCCGGGGAGTACCGCCTTTGAAGAGGGAAGCATTCATGTGTATGTCCTCCGTTAGTTGGTCTTGAAGGTCCAGTACGCCACGGCAATCGCTTCGGGGTACAGCATCTTGCCGCCCCACACCGCCAGCATCTGGTATTCGACGCCGAAGGTACGGGTAGACTGGACGATGCGGCCTTCGATGATGTCCGACGCATACGCGAAAGCAGAACGGTGTCCGGCCACGATGTAGAAGCACACGCGACCATCAGGTTCCACAACATAGGGAGAGTGAGTGGTCTCGATGACATTGAAGCCGCCGAGCGGAACGCCCCACATCCCGTCGATGCCGAAGCTGCACGGCTTGCAGGTGCCAGTCCACGCGGCGTTGGCGAAGTTGGACATGGACAGCACCGGGCGGAAAGCAACAGGCATAATGACAAACATCTCGCCGTCCTTCCACCGAAGCTGTTCCATAAGCACCTGTTGAAGCTGCGCCATACGCAGGGGGATGTTGTCCTTGTCCACCACGATGGGGTTGCCGCGAGAGCCAAGGTCGATGGTGCCGAACTTGCCAGCCGAAGCGCCCTTGTTCTGCGGGCTGGCTTCGAGAATCATGGCAGTCAGAACCCATTCGCGCTGCATGGCGACATAGGATTCGTATACCGCGTCGAGGAACTTTTCTTCCCACGGTGCCCAACGGTCGCAGGCGAAGTGGATGTCGGTCTGGTCGATTTTGATGTCATTGTACGCGGCGTTGCAGATGGACAGACAGATGGCATCCGCCGTAATCTGGTTCGGAACCATCTCTTGGTTCTTCTGGTAGCTGCGCCACGGGCCGACTTCGGGCGCTTTCAGAATCTGAACCTGCTGATTGCACTGCGTGATACGCTCGTCAATTTCGCTGTTCGTGATTTCAGGGAGGAAATCCCGTTCATACACACGAGCGATGATTTCATTGTAGTAGCCGGGACGCGCAAGCGGGGTGGCTTCAAGTCCCCCGTAACCCGATGCAGACTGCAAAATCATGTTTACACCTCTACGATGGTTTGAAGGAAGCTACCGTTGCGCTTCCCGATGTTTCTTCATGACCTCTCGGAAGTCTTCACGAGACATTTGCCCGGTCTGGACCATGAACTTGTACTCAGCAATCTGTTCCGCCGTAAGGCGACCCGGAGTGCCATCGGTGGGAGCCGCAGGAACCGTAGCCGCTGCCGAAGGACTGACAGATGCAACTCCAGCCAAGTCAGGCTGTGCCTGCTGCTTCACCGCATTGAGTACGTCAATGATGTAATCCGCATTACCCTGCTGATACTCTGCGGCAACCAACTGCCCTACAAGGATTCCCGACTTACCGCCCACAGGGGTCATCATCGCCTGCTGATACGCAGGAGTCTGCTGCAACTGCGCCAAGTCAGGATGCGCCTTGAGAATCTTGTCTCGCGTTTTATTGAGACGGTCAAGTCGTTCACGTTCTTCGAGTTGCTTGAACCGATTGTGCAGTTCCTTCTGCTGTGACAGGAGTTGGTTCTGGAGAGCTTCGGTGGCTTTGGATGACTGCTGACGCACAGTTTTCAGTACAGGAGCGAGGAGCTTCTTTGCATCAGCAGGGTCGATGCTCTGAAATTCGGAACTGTACGTAGCCAGAAGCTCATCCAGTTCGCGTTCCTCTTTCAACTGCAACAGGTCGTCAGGAATCTTCTTCGCTTCCGCAAGCTCATTGCGCGTCTGTTCCAACTGTCGCAGCAGTTCCTCATTTTCCTTGCGGAACTTTGCCTCAATCTCCTCCGGGGTAGGACCCGCAGACTTTTCAGGCGTGACAGGGGTGGTAGACGGCGTGAGTGTACCCGCACCAAGAATGTCAGCATACTGCGGAGGCACCGGAACGTTCTGCACAGGTGCGTATTGCACAGGCTGTGTAGGCGTTACCGGGGCGGCAGGCTGCGGAGGTACAGGAACAGGTTGCACAGGCGGCGTGTATTGCACCGGAGTGGGGTCCACAACGGGGGCAGCCGGAGTGGACGGAGCCGGGGCAGGTTCACCCGCACGCAGGTGTGCCGTCTCCTGACGGAACTGCGCAGCAGCCGCCGCAGCCGGATGCGGGTGCCGCATCTTGGGACGGACGGTGGGCTGATTATTGTCTTGCACAGGAACTTGAGACATAGTTGCTACCCTCTCATACGTTATTTGCCATTGGTCCGCAGGTCTACAAGCCTCTGGTGAAGCACCTGAAAGCCCTTCATCACACCATGCTTATGGACGGCATCCATTCGCGCATCCGGGCTGAACACAGCCTTCTTAGAGGCTTCTACGAACTCTTCTTCTGCTTTTTGCACCGCCGACCCAAGAAAGTCAATAAGACCGTTGAGTCCGGTGGGCGAAGCAAGCAGAGCCTTCAACTGAGATTCCTCGGTAACTGGCTCTGCCCGCTTCGGCATAATCCTACTTCTTGGGTACATACGTGAGTCCGGTGATGCGAGACCGCTGGTCGCCGGAACCGACAGTGTTGCTTCCGCCGTTGCCGCTGGTGCTGGCGACAGTATTCGACGGAGTGGGATTGGTGATGCTCGGCTTACGCATAGGCCGGGGCTTTCTGCAAGAACCACACGCCATGATACGCCTCCTTATTTCTTAGGCTTGCTTCCCTTGGAAGCGCCGCCACGACCGGACTGAGCGGGTTTACCACTGCCACGACCGGAAGAACCTTTGGAACCTTTGGAACCTTTCTTGCCACACGCCATGATGCTATCCCCCGTACCGCATGTCGTCAATCTTTTCAAACCCCGGAGCGTGTCTGCGCTTACGACACCGTTCGGCCTCAGCACAAAACTTTCGGTCGGTGTCTTTCTCAGCCAAGAACTCCGCACGAGAGCAAGACCGGGGTTCCCCAATTCCCATAGGTGTAGCTACCACAGGAAATTTAGGTTCTTTCTTCATGGGACCAGTGTACATAGTACACCTCCTATTCGGCTACATACGCCGGGATGAGGTAATCACCCCACTTGAGCCACGCATCAGGACGACCAAGAAGCTGGTCGCGCTGTTTGCCGACAATGATGGTAGGCAGGTCAACCTCGTCCGTGGCGTCCGTAACAGACGGAATGGCCGTAGCCACCACAGGCTTCGTGGCCTCTTCAATAGCCGTATCCATTTCCGTGCAGGTGGGAATCTGTGCGTCAGGCACATGTGCAGACCCGTGGCAGTCTTTGAACACAGCGGCAATTTCTTCAGCGGCGAAAGACACACATTCCGCCACATACGGACACAGGAATGCCGCAAGCTGCTTCGCCACGTTATCGTCAATCTGCACACTGCCAGTCAGATTCGCGCCAGAGAGTTCCGTGTTGGTAGCGGTACCGCCCACAATGGTGGGATTGACAAAAGTGGAATCATTCCACGTACCGCCATCAAAAGGGCCAGTGTTGGTACAACTCATTTCTGTTCTCCTATGAAGAATTTAGAGTCCCACGGAAACTCTTCCTTGGTGAAGACCCGGAGATAGATGCGGGCATTACCTATCGCCGTGGCGTCGTTCATGACGAAACGGTACGAACCGGGGATATTCAACAGCATCGTATTGTTGCACTTCGAGATTTCAAAGGTGCAACCGTTCATGCGCATCGTCTCTTTGGCGAGAAGATGCGTCTGGTACTGTCGCAAATCCATGACAGGGCAGGTGTTGGTCTTGCGTGTAGGGATGACGCCTTCCTTGAAAAGCAGCATCTCCAAGCAAGCCACCTGCGGAACCTGCAACTCCGTCTTGTCGGCCCGCTCTTTGTAGTCCATGAAACCGAACGCCTGAATCAAGGCGATGTCTCCGGGGAACACATGGAAGAACGGGCTGTCAATCGCCACAGAGGTTTCCGTAAAGAGCGGAACGTATATCGCTTTATCAAGTGCCATAGTCCCTCCTACAGTTCGCACGTATGCGAGATGATACCCGCAAAGTATTCTTTCGGCATGTACGGGATGAGGGTCATAGGCCACGTCATGTATTCCACTTCCATGTCACCAAGCATGGTGGTGTCCTCAAGCTCAAGCTCATACATGCCGGGAATGACGATGAGCAACTGCAATACAGTGTTCACATCACACCTGTCGTCATCATGCTTGATGAGCGCCCACGAGTTGAGACCACCAGCCAGCGTCATACGTTCACGGAACACCACGACACCCTCAGTTCCGTATGCGGCATTCATGGCACACGGGTCGCAGGGGTCTCCGGTAAACGGAGCGGTAGTGGATTTCACAATCCGATTCACCCAAATGTGGTGATTGACAGGCATGTTGTACGCATCAATCAACACAGCCGTTCCCGCAGGCACCGCAATGCTACGGGAAAAAATGGTACCCTGCGGCGTCTCCGGGCTAAACAGGACGACCTTGCCGGGGGACTGCACGATGTAGTCATTCGACGGCATGGCACAGCCAGTACCCGGCACCACGGCCCCGGTGACAATGTTGGAACCGCATCTCATACGATTACCCTCCACAGCCAACTGCCAGCCACACCGAGAATGACGCCGTAGATAACGCCACGCACCGAAGCGCAACACCAGCACGGTTCATCCATCCACGGGATAGGCCAGAACAACCAGCACCAAAAATTATAAAAAGCTGTAGGCTCTTTCTCTTCACCATTACTCAGTGTCGGGTGACACCAATTGATATGGTCAAGGAAGAAGTTCTTAGCTTTTTTCCACAGTGTCATCGTCATCACTGGACACCTCTCCAAACTTTGAGATGGCTTCAATCTGCGCATAAAGCGCAACAGCCACCTTTACGAATGCCCGCCAGAGACGGCGGTTCTTGGGCGGCGTAATGATGAACGGGTCAGACCAGTACACGCGGCGCTGGTTGCCGATATAGCCACCGTCCCTGTAAAACGCCTCACCATTCCCTGTTTTCACAGTGAACCCACCATCCACATTGACACTGGTGACAAGCCCGGAGCCAATGCCCAACACATAGACGGTATCGCCAATAACAACGGGAGAACCATCAATCATGTCCTATACCTCTTCGTTACATAGTTCCAGCAGGGGCTTGTGCGGCATCCTGCATCGGGGCGGCTGCCGCAGCCGAACCTCCCGTGTCAGTTGGTGCCCCACCTGTGGGTCCCGGCACACCCGGCCCTACGGACGGTGCGGAGGCCAGAAGTTCTTTAGGCACACCCATCTGCCCGAGTACGTTGTTCAAGGCCCATGTCATAATGGCGGCACCGTTGGGCGTCTGCGCCAACTGGTTTCCGGCAGCGCCGACCAACTGCAAAATCTCGTAGCTGTTCTGCCTGTCGATTTCCCGTTGTAGCAGACCAGTGGCACCTTGGGCAAGGACTTTGCAATCGCCCTTTATGGACTCATCTTTGCTATACATCATGTTGTAGTTGTACAACTGCTGACCCAAAGGTTCAAACACGAACTGGTCTATATTTCTCACAGCAGCCTGTATAGCTTTCACCGCGTTACCCTGCAACATGGCCGCACCACGGAAGGTACGGTTAGCACCAGAACCTTGTGCGGTTCCATGCAGTGCCGCCGGAATATTCGATATACGGTCAGTCAAGTCCATAAAGTATTGCAGAATCTGCAAATACTGACCCATCACACTCGGTATCGAGTAGAAACGCAGTGCGGGATTGTTGTTCCCCATCTCGCCGTCAGCAAGATACATAGTGTTAGGGATGAGTTTCCCAATATCCTCATCACTCATGTACTTACTCAAACGAGAGTAATCCGCTTCTGTGATAGGACCGGACGCGCCGGAAGCATTCGTCAACAGATAACGAAGCGTCGTAAGATAACAACGCTCAACATCCCTGATACGCTGAGGAATACTGAAACTCGGAATGCGGTCATGCGTCTTGTAGAAGCTAGCTGTATGAATAGGACGCACATTCAGATTAGGATTCTGAGGAATCACAACCTGAATAGTGTACCCATTGATGACCGTGACTGTGGCGTTATAAAACTCCAAGTCTTCCACTTTGGTTATGCCATATTCACGCAGTTCCTTACCACTGAAATATCCATAATGGATAAGGACATCCACAGTGGCGGAACAATGCGCCCACATTGCAAGCTGGTCATCAGGCTGATCAGGATTCTCGGACATCCATTTGAAATTGTAGTTGTAGGACTCCGTATCCTCCAAAACCTTTATGATGTTCGCCCGGATGTAACTGTTCATCTTCGCGGCTTCGAGGAGCTTCTGTCTCGTCCACCTCTGACGAATGAATACACCAGTACCCCGCTGTGTGTCAGGACTATCCGGCGAATACCAGAAGTCCCACGGAGACACTGAACGAAACTCGTAGAATGTCTCTAATTTTGTGGTAAGGGTGTCACCGCTCCACTGCAAACGCGGCTTACGCACAGGGATAGGACCCTGTAGTACCGCGAACGGGTAGACTGTGAAGTCAGTGGCAAAGCCATACATGGCATTGTTCCACCCGCCCTCAATACACTGGTCCGTCATCAGCTTTTCCATACCTTCGGCTGCGGTCTTAGCGTAGTCATACTCTTTCCGCATTACCGTAGTCTTCAAGTTGGTGATGAGTTCTTGCAAGTCACCAGTGTACTGGTTATTGAAAATCTCATTCTGTAGCTGTGACAGAACCTCATACCTGCCGTTCTCCGACAAAGTAGGTATCGGTGTGGGCTGGATAGTCCACGGTAGAGATTCACCCTGCACCAAAGTTTCCAAGAGGTACGACTGGACAAGACCCGACTTCATAGCTGTGAGATTGACGTAAGCGTCTACGCCAATTTCGTCAGCAATCTGTTGGTCTTCACAAGACAAATTACCATTGAACTGGTCATAGCACTCTCTCAGAACCACCCGTAACGATTTGTCGCCAACAAGCTCCTGAGATTGCCAACGCACAGCTTCGTTGAATCGCTGTATCGTTATATTGGCAATCGGGTCTTGAGAGCGCGGAGGCACCTCAATAGTTTTTGCATACTCGTACACTTCGGACATTACATTATCCTTCGCAGTAGTCTACGCCGTTTGCTGAGTTGCTTAACAACATGGGTAGCCTTACGCTCACTGTTGCCGTCTTCACGCATTATGCACATAGCACCGTACTGGATAGCGTCACCAATGTGCGAGAAGGTATTCTTCTCCGGCTTCGCGTCGTAGGCAGCGCCCACAGCTCCCATGATACGGAGGCGTTTGAATCTATATCCACCCTGAAACGCTTTGATTGTCAAGGTGCAATGCGGAGAAACAATAATTCCACCGATGGTTTTATTGAGCATCTGTTCCACAGCACGTATGCGCGTCTTCGGGTCATTGGTACGCGGCATGTAAACCTCGAAACCTTTCTGTTCGAGATGTGTGCTAGGAGCCAATCCAGTGTAGGCGTCTTTGGCGTTTGCCGGGTCGCATGAAACTACGACACTGCATTTACTGTACTTCTCAACAACCAACGGAACAAGCGCCTGTTCCACGAATGCCTCAAGCCCCATACCTTCACCGTATAACTCATCGACAATAGCCCATCGGCCTTGATTCTGTTGGTAAAGGACGGCAGCGGGGTGGATGCCAGACGTATCATATCCAATAATAAGCGACCCATACGCGGCAGGGTCAATGATGCTCTTGGCTACATGGACATCGTATCTAAACATGGGCCACACGGGTTTACCGTCACGCATGGGAACATCCAGCATACAGAACAGAGAGTCAATCTTGTCAGTACGACCGTCCAGTTTCCATGCGGCAATCTGGTTACGATAATAATCCATGCCCTTATCGTGCAGGAACTTAGCCTTGTCTTCTTCTGACCATGTATCAAAGTCATCAGGCTTACGCTTGGCACCAAGATTGCGAAGATTCTCCGCGTCAGGATTTACCTCATACGTTATATTGCCAAGCGCATCCTCGTGTTTGAAAGCCGCTGGCGGTTGTTCAAAGACCTGCCAGTTCGGTTCAGGATTAGCTTTCATGTTCAGAAGGAAGTGTCCCTGCGGTGGTTGGTTCGAGTCGATAAGCACTCCTGCATAGGAACAACCACCAAGGTCCTCTGACGGGAAACGCCCGACACGACCAAGTACACCTGTAACGACTTCATAGTCCACAGACGTTGCTTCGTTTATGATAGCAAAAGTCCAGTTGGCAGACTTGATTTTCTCCACATCATCAGCCGTCTGGAGAGCCTGCAACACAAACTCCACCTGACAGATAGTCCCCATACCCGGCTCCCACGGGCGGTGCAACGCCAGCCATTCGTAGGAGCCATCACCTACCGGGAAACGGTAGACCCCCTTGATGGGGGCACCCCCTTGCCGGATGGTACCAAACTGTGCCGGAAAAACCTCTAGGATGCTTTCTCTCGTCGTTGAAGCCAATTCCGGGTATGTTCCTCGGACAACGCCAATTCGCGTGTAACGAACCCCGTCAGGGGCTGGTGCTTGGGCGAGGCAGTAGAACTTCGCATCGTTCATGACCATGCAGGTCTTGCCGGAACCATACGGCCCGATGACCAGCTTGACGATGGCGTCCGAGTCATGGAAAGCCAACCCTGTAGGCGACGGCACATAATTGAAATCTGGAATGTACGTAGACATAACCTACCCTGTAATATCGATAACATTCGTTTGCGGCTGCGCCATGATATGTGCCAGCTTCTTGTTTGTCGGAAGCTTCGGTACATTGAAAGAAATATTTACCGCCGTCTGCGTTATAGGCGCAGCATCCTGTTTGTTGTCTATCGGAGTATCCAGTCCGGCGCTACGCATAAGCATAGACAGAAGTTGCAAGACTTGCTTGTCTTCCATATCACCACTCTTGGCCTTCATGTACAACTGTTCCTGTAAGTCTGTCACAAGAGCTTCGGTGCGCATCCGGTGCCCGGCGAAAGGACCAAGCTCTTTCAACCGAGCCATCTCAGACTTCACGATATCAATAAATACCGGAAGCCGCATGAGCATAACGAAGTCGGCATCCGGTATATCATACGACTTAGCTATATCTGCGGCTGTGTAAGCTGTGCCGTTCTGCGGCTGAGTCATAAGCGCAATATCCCGCGCAATCATGGGCCACTGGTGCTGCTTCTTCAACAACAGCGGCGAGGCTTGGACGGGTGTGGTCATTGCATTCGTCATCTTCTTACCCTCACAAAAAGGCTCCCCGCAAAGCTATGGGGAGCCTTCTAGTCAACAGAATGGTCTCACCCCTTGTATGGACTAGACCAGATGCACCAGACCCGCAGCAGAGGTCTGAGACGTGTTCCCGGCGATGGTGAACTTCACGGCCTTGCCCCACGTCATTGCGCGCCTCGCTCCGGACCGGCGTGCCGAACCCGGTCCCGGACCTCGGAGCGTTTGGCATTATTGAATCGCTCAAGCGTGCCCACCAGATAGCCGGTGATCCGGCGCACCCGATCAAAGGGCACGCCTTGCCCCACAATCCGCTCAACTGTTTTCATATCGCTTCCACCTCTTCGATACTGCTCGCGGCTTCCACGGCCGCTTTTCTTTGCCCGCCGAGTTCCATTTGTGCCGCCTTGTGGGCGATGGCTCCTTCAGTGTACAGCGCGAGAAATTCCGCCGGGTTCAAGGTAAGCCGCGCAAGTTCGCCGCCAGTTTCCGGCGTCCAGTCGCGATATGCATTCCAGGTGACGGATGTGGGAAGCCCTTTGGTGCCCGATTGCGCCATAATCGCCACATTAGCCGTATCCGCGAAATTCTGCTGATCAAAAGAATCATAGGAAAAATGCAGCGGCTCCGGTCCGTTTCCCGCGTCAATAGTATAGGTGAACCCCGCGAGAATGGCCGCGCTGGTTTCCGCGTCGATGGCCGCCAGCTTGGCGGCGCGGGCTTCCTCAAGAGTGGGCGGCGGCGGCGTATCGCTCCATCCATCGGGCAAAGGGCCATATGTCTTGATTGTGAATGGCTTTCCGTCCATATAGCCTTCTCTGCCCTTGTGGTTTTCCACTTGCTCCCAGGCTGTACCCATCCAATGCGGGATATAGCCATTTCGTACTTCAGGAACGGTACGCGTGGAATTATTCGGCAGAGGTCCACCGTAATCTTCGACTTCTCCGACAAAGTAGCCGGACGCATCATATTGATAAGCTTTTGCCATTTTTTACTCCTTTTGATTTTAATTTTCCCTTGCTCTCAGCGCGGGAGGTGCGCATGGGGACGGAATTAGGAATATTACGGGGAGTTTTACAGTCGGATGGGCCAACTCTTATATCCCTGTCATTTTGCCAACAGGAGTTGTTTCAACAGAGTCCTACCCCGCATATCAGGACGGCCCCAATCCCTCAGCGACTCAGACGGATCCATATAAAGTTGAAATAAATGCATCAAGGACCGTCCCAGTCGCGGCCAAAAATCAACCCCGCGCGTGGGGTTGCCTCCCTTGCGTGTACCTTGGCACCCCTACATTATGAGGCAGGCTGTCCCAGATAGACGCAAGGCAAAGCGCCCCATGCGCGGGGTGCGTTTTTGGCCGCTGTGGGGACGACTAGAGACGAGTTAAAGCTGACGTGTGCCCCGCCCCAAGCTGTCCCCGCACTATAGTACGCTTGATTAAGCACCAATGAGGCGACGACAAAAGCACCAAACCCGGAATCGGGAGACGAGGAGATTGCCCCCCCGATATAGTGACCACCCACAATATTCCTTACAGCGTCCCCATGCGCACCTCCCGCGCTGAGAGAGTCGAAACCGGCGGCCTCGGCGTACATGCCTCGCAGGTCAGGCAAGCGTAATGCGCCGGTATCCGTATGGAGAGCATAAAACGGTGCGCCGCCGATGCCGTTCCAACCGACGGTCGTGCCGTCCGCGTTTGTATGCCAAATCGCCTGGGTCATTGCCTGCCATTCCGCCTCCGTTTTGCACAATTTTTGACCTTCTGTGGTTTGTAAATAGGCCCAGGCTTCAGGATACAGGGTGGCCGCGTTTTCCAGAAGCCCACCCTGCGCGGGTTGGAAGCCGGGCTTCAAAGTGGGGTGTCGGAAAAAATAGAACTCGCAAAGCTCATATCCGCCGCCCGCGGAGGTGCTGGACGGGATGGTCACAGTAGACACCACGGTGGTGCCATCATGACCGAGGATGTTCAGCACGCCGGAGGGCTGGTCATAGGACATGGAAAGGTCGGCAGCGACCTTTCCCTCGACGGAATGCAGAATCTTGTCGCCTTCACGCAGGATGAGGTCGGCATCCGGCGCTTTGGCAAACAGTTTATTGTCGGTGCCGACAGACAGACCGTTGTTGGCGTCGCCAGACACAAGGTCTGCGGCGATGGTGTCCATGTTCAGGGTAACAGCAACGTCAGAGGCCAGAGTGCCTTCCGTGCCGCCATTCACCTGCACATGGGTATCGCCCGTAACCTTGCGGTCCTCACGGGCCATCGGAACACCGCCAGCGGTAGCGCCGTCATGCACCACCACAACTTTCTTTGTGGTATCGACAGTGAGTTCACCCGCGGGACCCGTATAGGTCGAGTGCTGCGCCGTAGTGCCACGGAACTGGCGGACGGGAGAACCGTTGAGACGTGCCATAATAAACCTCACTTAGTTTGAAAAGCCCTCCCTCCTCAAATGAAGAGAGAGGGCCGTTTAGTTACGCCGGGAGAGAGAAGGTTACGGTCATCTGTTGATGTTTGGGCTTTTCAGGGTCAGCCCCCTTTGCCCCGGCCACCGTTACCAGCTTGGCTCCATCGGAGAACGTACAAGTGAACGTACCTCCATCAGTGGTTCCAATCTCGGTAGAGATAACCGTCTCACTATTGTATGTGGCAGTAATCTGCGTAACGCAATCATTATTGTCCACGTCTTCAATAGAAAGATTCTTACTTGCAGAAGTACCGGGAGCGACAAGGAAGACAAGCGTTCCTTCCGCATAAGACGAAGCAGTGTTACCACCACTTCGCCCGGTACCAAATCTGCAAGCTACACTCACCTCTCTATCCGGTTCTACTCCCCCATCGTGCCGTAGTCCGACGCGACAAAGAGCTTGCCGTTGTCGCAGACAATCTGGTTGCCTGCGGTAGCGGAGTTGATGTCGGCACAGATACCCGCCGCCAGAATCTCGTCCACCTTGTTGTCGATGACAGTGGAAAGGTCGTCAGCAGTAAGCAGCGCACCCTTATCCGAGCCAGTACGGATAAGGTTGCCAGCGTCGGAAGAGACCACCTTTACAGTGAGCTTGCCGTCAGCGCCCTGTTTGATGGCGTTGTCGGCATCCGAGGAGATGACGTTGGTGAAGTCCATCACCACATTACCGGACTCGTCGAACTTGAGTCCAGTGCCGAGCTTGACGGAGATTTCCTTGCCGTTAATGGTAACGCCGTTCCCGGCAGTGTAGATGTCGATGAGGTCCGTCACGTCCACATAGGTGTCACGGATGCCGCCATCCGACAGCAGCCACACGAAGTGCAGGTAGGTACCAGCGACGAGGCCGACCTGCGGAGTGAAGGTCAGCGAGCCGTTGATGGCTTGGTCATTGACAGTCCACGCGATGGACGCGGAGGAAGTGTCGTTGAACGCAATGGCGATGGGAGATTGCGCGCCCTCCATCGTCTTGTCGTCACTGTTGAAGATAGCACGGGCGGCAGTGATGGTAGTCGCACCAGCGGGCATAGGCAGCGTGAATCCGGTGGTACCCGCGTCACCCTTGCTGGTAGCCACCACAACGGGAATGGGGTCAGTCCAGACGTTATTGTTGCCACGCAGAGCGATGGACAGGTGGTAGTCACCGGGGATGTCTTCACCAGCGGCATCAGGCTTGCCGACCACAAGGTCAACACCCTTGAGCGCGGAGGTGCTGGACGGGATGGTCACAGTAGACACCACGGTGGTGCCATCATGA
>OLSQ01000529.1_pt1 | contig 37001 bp, 54 predicted proteins | sample 1672561 | NCBI WGS metagenome assembly OLSQ01 (sample SAMEA3136699, study PRJEB25190) | human gut metagenome | biome: human gut; feature: human-associated habitat; material: faeces | place: Austria | collected 2013
GATATTGATGAGTGTCTGTTGAATCCTGATTTAAAAAAGCATATGGATGAAATTGATGCTTCCTTTGATTACTCTCAATCTGTTGACTGTCCTTTGAAGTCTCTTAATCCTTTGGAAGAATTGAAAGCTTTATTAGCTTTGTCACAATATCCTAATGTACTTGGTAAAGAAATCTATGAGTACGCTAATAAGGAACACGAGTTTGTACTTGAAGCTTTCAAAGACTTTAAGGTTACTAACAATCGTATCTTCATTCCTCTTTCAGAAGCTGATAGATACAGACTTAAACAGTTCCTTATTGAGCGTAAGCAGACAAATATACTCTCAATGTACTCTGAAATGAAAGCTATTGTTATCTCTAAGAATCCTATTGATTATTTCTACTGTTCTTATGGTAATGCTTTTCAATCTTGTTTTGCCTTATCATCTAACTATAAATGTTGGTATGGTTTTGTTCCTTTTGTAACAGCTGATGAAAGCTTTATTGTGTATGGAACTACAGGGGATGTGATGAAAACATCTGTTATCTCTGGCACAAAATTCCATAGTCCTAATATGCTGTGGAGAGCTTGGGGATATGCTGATGAAAATAAAAACTTGTTGCTTGATAAAAAGTATCGTAACAGTAACTACAATCTTCTTATTGAATTCTGTTGCAAGTTCTTAAAAGATAAGTTCAATGCTATCTGTGATGGTCCACATATTTCAGATGAGAGAAGAAGTCTCTTTAATGGAGGCAAAGGATTGTATAGAATTTTTAGAGAAGAATTAAAGTTCTATTCAGATTCTTTGATAGCTGATAACAGAAGAAAGAAAGTAGACTTTAAGTATGGCTGTGGTATCAATATTGATGCAGAGTATATTCCAGAATGGATGAGAGATTACTCTGATTTCCTTACATATGCAAAGTCTTGTAGTAGCATTGGTCTTATAAACTTAGACAGTCCTAGTGTTATTGTTAATGGTGTTCTCTTTACACCTAAGAGATGTCCTATAACAGGTTTAAATATTCCTGAAGAAAAGAGTAAGCACGAATACTCAAAGTATTTTTCAAGTCCTGTTTCATCTCTTGCTGTCATTACTTGTATTAATGGTGGTATTCTATTGGATTCTATCACATCTTCTTCACGTAAAATAACTACTTCTCACTTCGGTATTAGAGGTGACAGCACAGATAGAAATGAATTCTCTGAAGGATGTTTATATCTTTATAAAGGTATTAATTCTTCAGTATCTATGCCTTCTTTAAAGTCTTTGAAAGAACATCTTAAAGGATACATTAAAGAGACTTCTTTAGATGCTATCTTGTTGAGAGTTGTTGAAGATGACAAAGTAACAATACAAGTATTTAAAAGGTAAGCTTATGAAAGATTTAATAAAACTTTATTCTATCTATTCAGTTGGTCAAACTGATGGTGAGAGAGAAATCTGTGATTGGATTTGTGCAAAGCTTGATAGTCTTAAGGTAGTTTATAAAAGGGTTGGTAACACTATCTATAGCTTTACAAAGACCAATAAGGTTATGTTATCAGCTCACTTAGACCAGGTAGATACTAATGGTAAGCCTGCACATTTCTATCAAGATTCTAATGGAAATATTGCAGCCTTTAATAGTAAATGGCAAAGGACTTCTTTAGGTGCTGATGATAAGAATGGTGTATGGATTGTTCTCAAGCTCCTTGAAAAGGGTTATAAGTTTGACTTTATTATTTCAGAGTGTGAAGAATGCGGAGGCTTTGGAATAGCTCAAGTAGATCCTTATATAGAGGAGTCATCAGCTTCTTATTGTCTTGTGCTAGATAGAAAAGGAAACTATGACATCCTTAATAAGGGTGGTGCAACAGTATATTGCCAAGCTCTTGCACATAACCTTAAGAACTTTTTTAACAATGGTTACTTTGTTACTACTGGAGGTATGTCCGATACACAAACAATATGTAAGTATAAAGAGTCTGTTAATATGTCTGTTGCATACTTTGGACCACATACTAAAGATGAATACACAGATTTTAATAGACTTAAAGAAATCTTAAATGATGTAGAGAAAGTTGTTAAAGGAGACTTTGTACATTACGCTTCTAAACCAGCTGATTATACTCCTACATCTGTAACAACATACCCTAAGCATTGGTGGAAGGATATTTATGATGCATAAGTTATTTGAATATGGTAAAGTATATTTATCAGATGATAAAGGTAATATAGTAGGACCTTATAAAAGCACTGTTGAAGCTTCTCTATATGCTGTAGAGAATGACACGATACTTATTGCATTAGACCCTTTAGTAGGGCGTAAGAAACCTAAGAAGACTGTAACAGGTATCACGTTGAACTTCAATGATAACACAGTAGATATTAAAGGTGCTGCTTGTTGTGGCTATGAAGAGGGTACTGCTAGTATCAAAGATGAAGATTTAAAAGAGCCTCTTAAGCTTATTGATAAGTGCTACTCTGCTTTTAAAAATACTAAGGTTATCGGCGTACCACCAATTGCAGGAGAATGCTTAGATGCATTGTTATATATGTGATAGGGAGACTACTAACTTTAGGAAAGACCCTGATGGTTCCTTTGTTTGTATTTGTTCTTCTTGTAGAAAAGCAATCAATGATTGTAACAAAATCTATAAAGATATATATGAGGATGATGTATATGTAAAGGCATCTTCAATGTCTGATGTAGAACTTATAGAGTACATTGATAAATCTATAAAGGAATAGTTACGATGTCAAATACATTTATGTATATTAAGGTAGATAAGACTATACCTGTGAAAGAGTATTTAAAATTCTTTGAAGATAATTTTAAAGGTGACGAAGAACATTGCTATGGTTATATATTTAATGGTAGTAAAGGAGAAGGCTACTATTATCTAAGTGATTCAATACGTAGACCAGAAAATATATCTTTATACTGGATTAAAAGATATCTTGCTGAGTGTCCTTCACTTCAGCCTGTCTTAGTTACTTTAGAATGTGTAACTTTAGGAGAAATACAATGACTGTGAAAGAACTTATACAAGAACTAAATAAATATAATGAAGACATTGAAGTTTCTTGTGCAGTTGATACTAGCTATAGTCTATGGGCTTATCCAGTATCTTCTATAGCTATTCGCAATGCTTATGAGGATGGCGAATTATCTGAAGAAGGTTCTTCTAAACGTCTTTGTATATTTTTAAAGGAGAATGTATAATGAAGATTACAAAAGAGTTTATAAAAAACCTGCCAGAATTTTCCTATTGTTCTTTTGAAGATACAGAGGGTGCTCTATATAAAAGCTCGAATGCTTTTTTCTTCTTAAGTAACGATGACTGCTGGGATGGAGCTTACTGTAAGTTGCGAGAGCAAAAGGGTTTCTCGTATTCTTGGGCATTATGTCTTAATGATGTAAAGGATGCAGTAAATGCTGGTAGACTTATTCTCAAAAATGATTGCTGTAAAATAGGAGAGTTATAATGTCTGTTAAAGATACTATGCAAAGAATTGCAGAAGAAAACGGAGCAGTTCTTTCAAAGAATGCTGATAGAATTTGTAAGATTAAAGAAAGAAACATTGATGAGTATGCTTGTCCTTGTTATCCTGATGATGTTGAACACTATTGTATGTCACAGCTTTGTAGAACAGAGTTGATGACTAAAGGAAGATGTCATTGTGGTTTATTTGAGAGGAGTGTGAAATGATTACAACGATTATATTAATAATGCTTTTGTTGATTGATGCAGTTCTTTTGTATAAGTTCTATGAAAGCCATAGAAGATATAAAAAAGCTTTAATAAAGATTGCATATGATGAAGCTGTAGGTTATACCAGTATGCCATCAATAGCTATCAGAGCTTTAAAAAGGGTAGATTAAATGACTTTAATTCATTATGTAGTTTGCTCAGATTTTGGAGAAGGCAAGGAAGGAGCTGTTAAAGCTGTTGCTTGGCTTAGAAAGAAATATAATATAAAGCGTAGATCAAGATATATTCGTGAAGAATTTAGAAATGGCGAACCTACTGTATGCTTTGTTGAAGTTTGTGACGATGGTTCTGCAGTTACTTCATCTTATGCGTACGTAAGAGAAGAAAATCTAAGCTGGATTAATCTTTGTAAACATTCTTTATTAAGTAGGGCGAGATTTGTACAGCTTTATACAGATAGAACTATGCTTGGAGAATTGTAATGGCTAATTTAATAAGAGCGCATCAGCCTTGTGAAGACTGCGGGAGCCACGACGCTTTATCAATGTATGATGATGGTTCTTCTTATTGCTTTAGTTGTAACACCTATAGAAAGAATAGCGTTAAAGAGGTTGTGTATATGGATGAAGAAACTTTAAAAGATATTAAACCTGAAGCAGGACTCTATCCAGCTGATGGCATTCCTGATAGAAAGCTAACAGCAGATACTTGTAAAAAGTTTGGTGTCAAAGTTATTGTTAAAGCTGGTGGTATTGCGCAGCACATCTATCCTTATTATAATAAAGAAGGTAAGTTTGTAGCTCAAAAGGTGAGAACAGTATCTGGTAAACAGTTCCATTGGCTAGGCCCTGCTAAGCCTGCAACACTCTTTGGACAAAATGTATTCCCTGCCAAAGGTTCTTACATTACTGTTACAGAGGGTGAGTTAGATGCTATGTCAGTCTTTCAAATGCAAGGTAGTAAGTACCCTGTTGTGTCTGTCAAAAGTGGATGCACAGATGTAAAAAGTATTAAAGAGAACTATGAATACTTAGATAGCTTCGACCATATTGTGCTATGCTTTGATGGTGATGAAGCAGGACGTAAGAATGCACAGAAGATTGCAGCAGTTCTTCCACCGAAGAAAGTAACTATTGTAAAAATGCCTGATGACTTGAAGGATGCTAGTGAATTTCTTAAGGCAGGTAAGGTGGAAGAGTTTAAGAATCTCTGGTGGAAGGCTGAAGAATATAAACCTAAAGATATTGTAACTATGTCAGAGCTTTGGGATAGACTTCAAGAGTTTAATAAGACTAGACAATACCTGCCAACACCTTGGAATGGTGTTAATGAAATGATATATGGTGTAAGGCCTTCGCAAGTTATTGTATTTGCAGCAGGTACAGGCCAAGGTAAAGCCATAAGAATGACTGAAAAAGTTCTAACAACAGAAGGTTGGAAGATGAATAAAGACTTGAAGATTGGAGACTACCTAGCATCGGTTGATGGAATGCCTTCGCAAGTTATTGGTATCTATCCACAAGGACAAAGACAGATGTATAAGTTTACCTTCAGTGATGGAAGAACAGCCATAGCTGATGGCGAACATCTCTGGACTGTTAATATCTCTGGTAAAGGACAGAAAACAGTTGACACTAATGAGATTAGAAGACTGTTATCACTGAAAAAATATAATAGAAGAATATCAATACCTTTGTATGCCGGTTACTATGGGGTTCCTAACACAACTGGTATAGATATGTATACTTTAGGTGTACTAATAGGCGATGGTTCTTTAACAGGAAGCAGCATACAGTTTACAACTGCAGACACAGAGATGTTACAGTGGGTAAAAGGAGGAGTACATAAGCTACAGAATAAATACTCTTATAGTATTGTCAAGTCACCACAGCTATTGAAGTACATTAGAGATAATCATCTGGATGTTAGAGCAGAACAGAAGCACATACCTGAAGAGCTTTTAAATCTTTGTAGAGAAGAACGTCTCAGTTTGTTACAAGGTTTAATGGATACTGATGGAAGTGTAGATGTAAACGGTTTTATCGAGTATAGTACATCAAGTAAAAGACTTGCTGAAGATGTTACCACGTTGGTAAGAAGCCTTGGATATATTTGTACAATACAACAGAGAAAAACAAAAGGATTAGACAGCTACCGTCTACATATAAGAGGCAAGTATGACAAAGAATTGTTTAGACTAACACGTAAAAGAGAAAGAGTAGATGAATGGAAAACAGCAAAGCCTCTGTCTATTGTAAAGATTGAAGAAGATGTTATTGAAGAAGCACAATGTATTCGTGTATCACACCCTTCTGCATTATTTATAATGGACCAATATGTTGTAACACATAACTCGCTTTTCTTGAAGACTTTTATTCAGCATCTATTAAAGACTTCATCAGTTCGTATCGGTGCTTTCTTTCTTGAGGAGGTAGCAGAGGATACAGCAATATCTTTAATGTCTTTAGAAGCTGGTAAGAATCTACGTAAGCCTGATATATGGAAGGCACAGACTCAAGAAGATTTAAAGAAATGGTTTGATGACTCTTGTCAAGGCAATAGATTAGACTTGTTTGATGGCTTTGACTTTGATGACATAGACCTGTTAATAGATAAGATTAGATATCTATCAAAGGCTAGAGATTGTAAAGTTATTATCTTAGACCATATTACAATGGTTGCAGAAGGCAGTGATGAGAACACAACAGCTAAACTTAATAGACTTATGTCAGAACTTAAGAAGATTGCTGTTGAAGAAGGGCTTGTTGTACTTGCTGCTTGTCATCTTCGTAAGTCTGCTAATGCTACAAAGACACACGAAGAAGGTGGTCACGTATCTCTTGATGATTTGAAAAGCTCTTCAAGCATTAAACAGTTATCAGATATTGTTATAGGTCTCGAAAGAAATAGTCAGGATGAGAACCCTACTAAAGCTAACACAACTGTCCTTAGAGTATTAAAGAATAGAGACTTTGGTGTTAAGGGTCCTGCATCTGCTGTTGTATATGATAATGAAACTACAAGACTTATTGAAACTTCATTAGAGGATTTTGAAGATGAGTAACTATTACTTTTTATTACCTGATAATAAGCCTGAAACTTTTATAAAGTATACTAAAAAACTTATTAATAGTGGTGAATTTCCTTTCTTAAGGGAAGGTATAACCTGCGTAGAAATGTATAATGGAGAAGATAGTATTCCTTCTTTAAGGGTTGAGCAATATAACTACTGGTGTTTCTATGGGAAAAATAAGAAAGATGGGGATATTATTAGGTATGATTTTGTTAATAAGCAGGAGCTAGGAGAATTGTAATGCCTACTTATTATAAAGTTACCTGATAAAGATGATGATACTATAGCAAAAGCCTGCAATACACTTTATAATATAAATAAAGGTTCTATTACTTATAACTTAAAAGGTATTCAAGAAACTATACAGGCTTTTGAAGAATATGATAGCGTATTTTCTTATGTTTCTTATATTGTTCCCACAATTAGTAGATTTAAATCTAGTTTATGGAAAGAATTACCTCTATGCTTGATAGAAACAAATACACAAAAGAGAGATACAGAGAATTAACAAGCTATTTAGATTTTGAAACAGAGTATTATATACTCCTTAACTGTATTGACAGACTTAAGAGTATACTTATTGAGCGTTATGGCAATCTAAATAGAGCTTCTATAGTTCTTGGGTATGCTGCACGAGATTTGTATAAGCGTTTTGAATATCTTTGTATTCTTCCTAACTTAAAAGGGCTGGCAAATTTGTGTAAAAGACTTGACATAAGTTTTCAATATGCTATACTGGGGGGTGATGAAGAACACTACAAAGTTTCTAAAATTACTTTTGGTAATCTACGTAAGCTCTATTCAAGTGCCTATGTAGATAGAAAGAACCCACTTATTACAGCTGCAATATGTAATGCCTACTTTGGTAGAACTAAATCAGTACCTATTAAATACTTAATAAGAATTGCAAGAGAACAACGAGTAACTATTGACTGGTTATTGGAGGGATAAGATGATTACAATAGTGTTATTATTTCTACTGTTTACTATAGGTAGTATAAGATTTATAATTACTGGTAAAGTGTGGACAGTGTCTGCTTATAAGCTCCAAGAAAGAGTAGAGTGTCTTCTTTGTATAGATCTAATTATTGAGAGTATATGTTTAATATGGATAATGCTATGAAAAGATGTGTTTGTGATATTGAAACAGATGGTATAGAGAACTGCAGGCATATCTGGTGTTGTGTTTGTAGAGATGTAGATACAAATGAGATAACAATATTTAGAGAAGGTGACTCTGAAAATGCTAGAGAGTATTTTAAAAATTATCAAAAGATTATTGGTCACAATTTTATCAGCTTTGATGCTTATTGGCTACATACTTTGTGGGGTGTTCATATTCCTGTTGACAATATCATTGATACTCTTGTGTTATCTAGGTTGGCTGATAGTAGTAGGAAGTCTCATAGGCTACGGGATTGGGGTCTTCGTCTGGGAGTATATAAAGATTATAATGAAGACTGGAGCAAGTGGTCTCAAGAGATGGAAGAGTACTGTATCCAAGATGTTAATGTCAATCTGGCAGTATATAAACAACTTCAACAAGATTTAAAAGGGTACACCAGAGAATCAATATACATTGAGCAGTACTCTCAAGCTATCTTAGCACTCCAGCATAGGAAAGGATTTAAACTTAATAGAGCTTTAGCTGAATCTGTTAAGGCTGAAATAGATAATAGATACTTTGAAATCATTACTAAGCTTAAAGAGCTTATGCCACCTAGAGAAGTTAAGAAGTATAGTCCTAAGTTGTGGGCTGTTAGAAGAAACAAAGATGGAACTATCAACAGCGTCTCTCAAAGAATTATTGATAGTGGTATGGTAGAGCCTACAGGTTTACCTGATGTATATAAAAGATATTCAATAGAGTGGAAGGAGTTTTCTATTGATAGTCCTTCAGAGATTGTTGAAAGACTTAAGGGATATTGGAAGCCTTACATTATGACACCTGCTGGTCAACCAAAGGTCTGTGAAGAGAACTTAGATACTTTAACAGAAGAAGCACCAGAAGAATTTAAACTTATAAAAGAATGTAAAGTTCTTAAGAGTAGGTCAACGCTAATACAATCTTACTTCGATGCTTGTGATAGCAATGATAGAGTTCACGGAGATGTATTAAGTATTGGAACAGCTACTCATAGAATGGCACATAGAAATCCTAATACTGGTAACATTCCTTCTAAAGGTCTTTATGGTAAAGTTTGTAGAGAGATGTACACAGTTGATGAAGGACGCTTATTAGTTGGTTGCGATGCTAGTAACATTCAGTTAAGAGGTCTGTGCCATTATATGAAAGATGAAGCATTGCGTTATAATATTCTTCATAAAGATATGCACTATTACTTCAGTACTTTATATGGCCTTAATCCTGCTGATAAAGAATACGATGAGTCTAATGAGGATATGGTAGCAGGACGTAAGAAGGGCAAGACGTGTACCTTTGCAATTATTATGGGAGCTGGTGAAGCTAGAATAGGTAGACTTTTAGGTAGCTCTAAGAAAGGTAAAGAAGCCTTTGATAATCTTAAAAAGAATTGTAAAGGTTGGACAAAGTTTAAACAAGAGCTTGAATATAGAGCTAGCATAGGATACTTCATAGGTCTTGATGGCCGTAAGGTTCCTTTAAAGAATGCACACTTTGCTATGTCTACATATTTACAAGCTTATGAAGCTGTCTGTATGAAGTGGGCTATGATAGAAGCACATAAAAGAATTAAAGAAGCTGGCTTAGACGCTTTCCAAGTTGCTGTAGTTCATGATGAGATGCAGTGGGATTGTGCTGCTAAATATGCTGAAGCTGTCGGTATTATTTTAAGGCAGTGCATTAGAGATGCAGGAGAACACTTTAAGTCTTTCTGTCCTTTAGAAGGAGAGTATAAGATTGGTAAAAACTGGGAGGAGACACACTAATGAATATAGAGTATCTTGCATATGGTGCAATAATGGATGGAGATAAGATTTATAAAGTATATATGTGGATGGGGTTAGCCTATGATAGCGCAGGAGATCTTATTGCAGTTGAGATAGGTAACTCTAAAAGATTAGTTAAGAAGAAACTACTTAAAATTGTAAAGGATAAACATTATGAAATGGATAGATAAACTATTTAAGATGACCCTTATATTTCTTTTATTATTTTGGGGATATAAAGCTAATGAACACAATAAAAATATTAAAGCTCTAGCATACAACATCTATTTTGAAGCACGCAATAGTTCTATTGAAGACCAGATAGCTACTGCTGTAGTTGTAATGAATAGAGGAGATCCTTACATAGAAGTGTATAAGCCTTATCAATTCTCTTGGACAGCTGATTATAAATCTCCAGCAGATAATAAAGAGTATCGTAAAGCTTTAAGAGTAGCTTCAATGGTGTATTATCATCATGATTTATTTAAGTCAAAAGATATTTGCAAGCATTATACTGTGCTGAAAGATTATCCTAAGGGGCATTGGACACACAAGTTTAAGAGGAGAACAAAGATTGGAAAACACTATTACTATTGCAATTAATCCTACAGATATAGGTAAAAAGATTCTTTGTTATGCTGATTTGTATACTTCTTTAGGTATTATTAAAGCTATTCAAGATAACTACAAGGGCGATAAGAAGTATCATTATGCTAATTTAAGAGCTTCTAAGCATACTATTAAAAAGATTGAAGAAGTGTTTAAGCATAACATATTGAATACTAATAACAAATTTAAAAGGCTTTATAAAGAAGATAAACTAATATCTATGCATCTTTTTGATTGTATGTTATGGAGCCCTTATGAAGATTGTACTTGTGCTGATAACACTATTGTATTACTTTTACCAAACCATCCAGAATTTAAGGAGAGTATGTAATGTCTAATGGAGATTACTTTTATAGATTCTTTTATAAGTGTGACGACACTACAGTTGAGATGTCTTTTGATGCTGCTCTAGATATGGAAGAGTTAGCTAGAAAGCTTCAAGACTTTTTAAAAGCGTGCAGTTGGAAGGAAAAAATGATAGAGGAGTATATTAAAGTTGAAGATTGATTTCGTTATAGCCAGCAGTGAGAACTTTACAGGCTTTCATAGTACCAATATAAAGAATGCTATTCACGGATATGCACCAAGAGAACCACAAGAAGTTGTAGAGTATATTAAAGAGAATTGGCCAGGCTCTACAATGACCAGTGATAGTATGTTTGATATACCTATGGAAGATAGAAGAGCCTACACAGAGAAGGATAGAATCTATACAAATAAGTTAAAGAATAGATTAAGTACTTTAGAAGGCAATAGAGTTAAGCAACAAATTATTATAAAAAGTAACTTGACAAATCAGAGATAGTCTGGTATAGTTTATTTGTAAGGAGAAACTAATGGCAAATGAAGTATTGTTGAAGAACGTTAAACTTAAATGGTCTTATTTAGATAAGCCTAATTCACAAGGAGAGTTTGCATCAAACAAATATCAAGTTGATGTAGTCCTTGATGAGGCTAATAAGAAACTTATTGAGGGTGTTATGAGTAAACGACAGAAACTTAAAGAGAAAGATGGAGAAGTTACTATCACTCTTAAGTCTACTGTTAAACCTCGTGTGTATACTATGGATAAAGGTATCAAAAGACTGATGACTGATGCAGAACTTGCACAGATTGGTAATGGTACAGTAGCACACGTAAAAGTAAATCAATATAATACACAGAAGTTTGGAGCTTTTGCAGGTCTTGGTGCAATCAAGATTGTAGAACTCAAACAGTACTCTGGTGATGATGACTTTGGAGATGATGATGACATCTTTGAAGCATCCGTAGAAGATGACGAAGACCTCATCTAAAGACTTATCTAGTCTAGTAGAGGACGTGTACAAAGTTTTAGAAGACTGTGAAAATATTAAACAAGAAGATATCTCTTTCCTTTCAGAAGCCTTAACGGCGACTATTATTAACAGACTTTCACAGTCTTCTAAAAGACGTGACCACTTATCCTTATCATCAATAGGGAAACCTTTAAGGAAATTGTGGTATGAGTTAAAAGACCCTATAGATTCTTCAGAAGAGCCTCCACATAATCGTCTGAAGTTTTTATATGGAGATATTATTGAGACATTAGTACTGTGGTTAGCTAAGATAGCTGGTCATGATGTTAAAGATTGTCAACGAGAAGTAAGACATCACGGTATTGTAGGACATATTGATAGCATCATTGATGGGGAAGTTGTCGATGTTAAGTCAGCTAGTCAAAGAAGCTTTATGAAATTCTTATTAGGCTCTCTTGCAGATGATGATCCCTTTGGTTACCTTGCACAGATAGCATCATACGATAAAGAAGTTGGTAAAGGTAATCCCGCATTCTTTGTAATGAATAAAGTAACTGGTGAGTTGTGTTTATATCAGCCTGATAGAGACTTTGATATGCCAGATACTAAAGTTCTTATAGAGAATTGTAAAGCTGCATTAGCTAAAGATACACCACCAGAGACTAAGTGCTATCAAGATATACCAGATGGCAAGAGTGGTAACAGATGTCTTGATAAAGGCTGTACATTCTGTCCTTATAAAAAGAAATGTTGGGAGAACTTAAGAGCTTTTAGATATTCTAGTGGTATTAAGTACCTAACACATATTGAAAAAGAACCTATTGTAGATGAAGTCACCGACTTCTAAATAAATTTAAGGGAGATAGATATTTGATTACGATTACTGAAACTAAATGGAGACCTTTTATTGAACTTACAGCAGATGGTAAAGAACCTACAACATTCTATTTCGATGTTACTAAAAGACCTCTGATGTTTTCTGAACCTGAAAGAACTGTGATGCAGTTTGAAGAAGGAGCTGTTGTTGTAAAAGAATCTATGAAAGAAATCTTAGAAGCTGTTGATAAACTTATTGAGATTGAACAAGATAAGAAAGCAGAGCAAGCTAAGAAGTATATGGAAGCTACTAAAGCCTCTGTAGAGAACACAAAGAAATTATTAGAAGAAGGTAAATAGCCTATGAAAATACTGGTGATAGCTGATACACATATTTCTCCAAGCAATGTTGAAGACTCTGAAAGTCTTTGGTATATGCTTGCACAGTACTGTTGTATAAAAGCTAAACCAGATGTAATAGTTCACTTAGGCGATGTTGCAGACTTTAATAGTCAAGCTTGGAGAGTTGCTAGCAGAGGTGTTAATACTTTTGAAGAAGAGATGGAAGCTGTTGATAGAGCTGTTAGCAACTTTAACAAGGTCTTTGAAGGCTATAACAGAGTACAAAGATTAAATCATAAGAGACTGTATAGACCTAGGTTAGTTCTTACACTGGGCAATCACGATGTTCGTAACGGCATAACAGCTGTTGCAGAATACTTTGAACATAATGGTTGGTCTGTGTATGACTACCTAGAGCCTGTACAGATTGATGGTATTACCTTTGTACATTGTGCTCATAAAGGTCTATCAGATACAGTATGTACTACTGCACAGGAGCTTGTAGAAAACTGGCATAGTGATATTGTAGTTGGTCATGGACATCATAAGGATTACTTTGAGAGCTTTTCTTATGCTCTTGATAAACCTATATTTGGTATGAGATGTCCTTGCTTTATGATGGAGCCTTCTACATGGGCTGTGCAAACACGCAATAAGTGGTCTTTAGGCTTTACAGAGATTGATACAGAGTCTAGAACTTTCATATGGAGGAACTTAGATTGTCTTTACAGGATTTAATACAGCGTATTGCAAATCTTTATAGTATCGAGGATGTTCTGTATATTCTTGGTAAGGATACTGAATGGCTCCTGTATAGAATTAAGACAGAACTGTTAGAGCATAAAGAAGAATTTATATCTGGGGATGATTATTATACAAGGATTGATGAATGAATAGATACATTGGAATAGATCCTGGTGCTAAAGGTGCAGTAGCTGCTATAGATGATTGCGGTAATGTGTTAAACCTTATAGACCTGTCCAAAGACTACCACATATACTGGTGTCTTCAACAAGACTTAGAAGATTATGAAGGTTCTTATGAAGACACTTATGTAACTGTTGAAGACGTATGTGGAAGACCTGGACAGTCTTGTCAAGCTAACACAACCTTTATGAAGCTAGCAGGTATGGCAGAATTAGTAGGGTATTCTATAGGTATCTTTCAAAAGGTAAAGCCACAGATATGGAAGAAGCACTTTGGTTTAGTCTTTGACAAGTCTTTTACTAAGACACAGAAAAAACATAAGTCAATAGAACTGGCAAAGGAACTCTTCCCTTCTGTGGCAGATAAATTAACAGCTAGCAAGGATGGCAGGGCAGAAGCTTTATTGATAGCGCAATACATTAAGGAGTTAAAGAGTGTTCAACATAAATAAGAACTATGCAGAGCTTGCATACAGACAGGCACAGGGTCCTTATATCCCAAAGTTTTTAATAAGACAGCAGAAGTTCTTAAATAGTTGTGCAAAGCTTTGTCCTAAGTGTGGTGCTATCTTGCCTATATCTGCTAAAGGTTGTGATAGCTGTTTATTTCAATTTGATAAATGGAGGAAAAATAATGTTAAGCGAGTGGGCAAGAGGGATATTAAAAGCTAATCGTATCCCTGAAGATGATGTTGCAGAAGTTAGTGGAGACATGACAGTAACTTTTAAAGATGGCAGTAAGAGAACTATTTGTGAAGTATACAGTCGCGTTATGGGCTACATAAGACCTTCAACAGAATATAATGTAGGCAAATACAGTGAGTTTGAGAGCCGTAAATGTTTCTGTGAAGACGCTGCTGTTGCACATTTAGGAGATACACCAGATGATGCCGCGTAGTGTTACTGAAATATTCTATGATGTTGAGGATGATATGTATGGTCATGATGTACTTCAACTAGATAATGTAAAGCTTGATGACTGCTATAGAATTATGGGTGAAATTATGGAATTGCTTGGTGAAGTTTATGAAGCTATTGGAGAGAAGAGAAATGAAGCGAACAGAGTTATTAGATAAAGCTAAAGAAATTATTACAGGTGCTAGAGAAGAGCATTACGGATCTCCTGAAGATAACTTTAGAAATATTGCAATGCTTTGGACAGCTTATTTAAATGATGGCGATACTTCTATTGTTATTCATCCTGAAGATGTAGCTATTATGATGATCCTTATGAAATGTGCAAGACTTAAATCAGATGAGAGACATGAGGATAGCTGGATTGATATAGCTGGCTATGCTTCTTGTGGTAGTGAGATTGTTAGTCATGGCTGATATATGTATGTGTCATAATTCGGAGGCCTGTAAAAGGGCCTCTACTTGTTATAGAGCTTTGGCTACACCTAGCTACTATCAATCTGTAGCAGACTTTTACAAAGAAGATGAAGAATGTGAATATTACTGGGAGGTGTTAGATGATAATTCTTAATGGTATTTGGTGGGCTTTGTTAAGAGCTTGGTATGGTGGACAATTTAAGAACACTGTACTAGGTAATCATAGAGGTATTCAAACAGTTGTTATGCTGGCTTCTATGCTGCCCTTGTTTATATGGAACTTTAACAACTGGTACTCTATTGCTATAGGTTCTGCATTAGCTTTATGGGTGCAGTTCCAGTTCTGGTCAAGAGGGCATGGGCCAGCCTTTGATATAGGTACAGATAAGAATCCTTCAGAAGGAACTATTGATAGATACGATGACAGATGGTTTGACAAGATCTGTAAAAAGCTTGTACCTGAAGATCTATGGTACACAAGAGAATATGATATGCTGTGGATGCTGCTGAGATATACTTGTCCAATGATTCCACTGTCTTTCATAAGTCCTTGGTATCTCTTATGCGGTATTGTAGTACCTTTCATATATGATTACAGCTGGAAAAAGTTTGGTACGTGGTATCCTGGAGAGTATGCTGTAGGATTTGTATTTGGTATTGTTACAGGAGCTGTTGCATATGTATAAAGAAATGACAAAGGCATTTGAAGGGCTTAGATTAAAGCCTTATAAATGTTCTGCTGGTAAAACTACAATAGGCTATGGCAGGAATCTTGAAGATGTTGGCATTAGTAAGTTAGAAGCAGATTACTTATTTAATGCAGACTGGAATAGGGCTGTTCAAGATGCTATGAGAATATGTAAAGACTATGATATAGATTATAAACAGCTAATTGAACAGCGTTTTTACGTCCTTACAGACATGTGTTTTAATATGGGCTATGCTCGTACCAAAGCTTTTAAGAAGATGCTCACAGCCCTCAAAAAGGGCCTTTACGAAGATGCTTCTAAAGAGATGTTAGACAGTATGTGGGCTAAGCAAGTTGGTAATAGAGCTATTAAGTTAGCACATCTAATGAAAGGATAAGAAAATGATAGAGGCTTTTACAGATTCTTCTTATGATGCTAAGAGAAATATAGCAGGGATTGGCATAGTATTCAATAAAGGTATTAAAGAAAGAAACATAAGTAACTTTGTAAAAGCCTCTTCTAATAACTACGGAGAGATGTTTGCAATATATGTAGCAGCTATTATATTGCATGGCAAGGATGCTACTATCTATACAGATTCTCAAACAGCTCTTCAATATATCGATGACAATATAAAAGATAAACCAAGGACACATCAACAGTATATAGAGCACATGCATATGAAGATGATGGCCTATAAAATAAGACGCTTAGGTGTATCTGTAGCTAAAGTTAAAGCTCATTCATCAGCTTATAAAGATAAAAATATACATAATAACATAGCAGACTTATTAGCTAAATATGGCAGAAGCAAGGCCTATGTAAAATAACACTTGACAGTAGCAACAAAGTAGTGTATAATTTCTTTAGAAGGTTGGCCGAGGTAATACTACTGCTTATTATACATTTTTATAGAGCAATCTAATACATCTCCATAAGTTGTACAAGTCTTTAAGCATTCTTCTTTGATAACATTAGAGCTTCTGCAAGAGCTTAATAATATCATCAGGAAGAGACTGATTATAACAATCACATGGTTCTTTAACATTCTTTACTACTTCTCTTATCTTGGTGATAGTCTTAATAGATTTCTTCTCAGCATTATTAAAGGCTGTAATAGATTCTTTAAGTTCACCTATTTCATTTCTCTTTTCAATATTATCTTTAATAGTTATTCCTAAAAGTACTGCTAATACAATAGCAACTATTACAGCCTTCATATCATAGTGCTCCTATAACAATTAAGAAAGCTCTAGCAACTGTCTCAGCATGCTCAGGATATACAAAGGCTACACCAGCTATTACAATAACACCTATAGCAGCTGCTACTTTCTTTCTGTGTTTCTTTATAAACTTCCACATTTATTCCTCCATTCTATCCAACAGCTGTAAGAGTACTCTACGTTCTGTTGAAAGCTTTAGATACTCATTAGCATCATACTCTCTATCAACATTATCCATCTCTGCAATAGAGCTTTCAATATCTTTTATTCTATTCTCAACATTCTTATATGCAGGACTGTTCTTGTCTATGATACCTTTTAAGTTAGGCTTAGCAGGTATATCTATTTTATCTTTACCTACCTGTTGAACATCCTCATACATATCTGGTGTAAGCTGTCCATCAGAATCTTCAATAGGTCTTAAGGAAGCACCTGCAATAGGAATAGAACCAGATACTTTAGCAGACCCTCTAAGCTCTTGTGCCTTTGCTCTTGCTTCTGCTATATCTTTTCTATCTCTCTTTAGTTTACCTTCTTCAGTAACAGCATCAGTAGCTTCAGCAGATTTAACAGACTGCTCCAATCTATCAGCATACTTCATCAATGCTTCTGCTTCTTTTAAAGTATTCGTAGCGCCTGTTCTAAGCCCTCCTACAGCCTTACTGAATAAGCTTTGATCTTCCCTATTGACAACCTTTTCTCCTGCTGCTAGAGGCTTTACAGCACCATTAGAGAGGTTATTAATAAGACCTTTACGAGCTGTTGGAGATATGCCTGCAAAAGAACTATTAAACCTATCTACTTCTGCTAGTGTTTCATCATTGCTAAAGATTCTACCAACTGCACCAGCTAATGAAGGCAGGTAAGTGCTTGCATATTTCCAGTTGAAAGCTCCTTCTTCAGTCATAACAAGGTTACCAGTGGATTCATCATAGCGCAATCTATCAGCTTGAAAAGAATTGATTAAGGTATTCAAGTTATCAACAGCTGTAGGATCTTTTATGATAGCATCTGCATAAGCTTTAGCACCTTCAATAGCTTGTGTGTTATCTTCATAGCGCTTCTTAAGATCTGGTTCAGCCTGTTGCATTCTTCTAACTAATGCAGGACCCTTTAAAATACCAAGCATATCATTAGCATTCTTAGACACTACTTTAGCTTTATCAGGTGTAAGGTTCTTAAGGTCACCATTATAGTCTACAGAATCTTGAGAGAATACAACAGCTTGTCTTGATAGCAATGATAAAGGATAGTTACTATCTGTTAAGTTAGCTTTAAGAACTGTAGAAGATACCTGAATAGAACCTTTGTCAATAGCTCTATCAATAGGTTGACCTAAGAGATACTGTTGCTTATCTACTGTATCTGTGTTGTAGACTTTATTAGCAAACTGTGATAAGAAGTTTTCATTACCTTGTCTAAGATATGGAATAACCTCATGAGGAATGTTGTACATTAAAGCACCTTCAGGGATGCTTCTTACAGCTTGCTGAGTACCTGCATCAAGGTAGTTCATAGCTTTCTTCATAGCTTCTGTATTGTCTACAATATCCTTATACTTGTTCTGCATAAGAGTACCTACATCCATTGAACGCATCATAGCATCTTTGTTAAGGGTAGCTTCTCTATAGTCCATACCATTATCAATACCCTTCTGTACTACCATATTACCTAAGTCTGTAAAGAACTCTTGAGTAATCTCTTCTCCAGCATTCAACTTATTCTGGATAATCCTATGCATATTAAGAACACCAAGCTCATCAAAAGCTTTATCACGTTCTACAGTAAGCTTCTCTCTATCTTCATTAGACAATCCCATATCACTGAGAGCTGTGTTATAGTAATTAACAGTGTCTTGAATATGATTAGATCTTTCAATAAACATCTTAACTCTACTATCAGTCCACCCTTTAGCGTAATCATTGGCAGCTCTGAACTCTTCCATTTCAGCAGTCTGTCTCTTTGTCTCATGGTCTGCAATAATCTTTTGCTGTTGCTGTGACAGAGCATACAAACCTCCATCAAACTTCTCACGTCTCTTTGCAAGCTCTAATGCATCATAACCTTGAGCCATGTACTGATCAGTTAAAGCTCTAATGCGTGTTTCAGCTTGCTCATAGTTATATCTGCCTTGTCTCTGTCCTTGTACAATTTCATCAACAGCTAACGCATACCCATTATAGTCTGGTTTAGTTTTAGTAAGTTCTTCAATAGCTCTACCAAGTCCAGACAGATCTATATTAACATCTGCCCTATACTTAGGAATATTTCTAGGAGTAGGTGTAGGAGCTTTTACAGCAGCACTATAGTTTACTGTAGGAGCATATCTACCATTGATACGAGTATTTTGATCTGCCATTTGTACCATTACTTTTGTCCTTCTTTCATTAACAAATAATCTCTAATAACTTTTCTAAGGCCTGTGACATCCTGCATATTCTTCTCAGACACTTCAGCAGTTGTTGTAGGAAGTCTATAGAATTTCTCTACAGCCTGTGTAAGATCAAAGTCAACTGCATTCTGATACTCTAAATGATTGTATGTGATCTTTGATTTAGCTTCGCCAAAGGCTTTCTTATAGTTCTCCCATACTTTCCAGTAGTCATCAGTCATAGCAGCAGAGTCTTCATACTTGCCCATGCTTCTATAGTCTACTAACTGATCCATAAAAGGTTTAAGACTTTTAGCTGCTTCTGATATTTCTTCTCTATAGTCTCTAAGCACATATTTATTAAGGTGTACACGCTCTTCATTAATATCTTTAAAGCCTATGAGACGCATAACAATATCTTGAGTACTCACATTGTCTCTTATAAGCTGTCTATTGCTATCATACATCTGTCCTGTCTTTGCACCTAATACAGCATTGGAGATGTTTCTTAATGATGCTGGTGCAGATCTATCAGAAGCTCTATTAACAAGCCATGTATTAAGACTGGGCACATCTGTAGCAGGTGCAAAGACTTCTTTAACAGCGTTATAAACTGATGCAAGCTGTCCTCCTGTCTTAAGACCTGGCATATTCAACTCTAACAGACCTTTATCTGTATTAAAGATATTGAAGTAAGTATCGATAGTATCTAATAAACCCAGACCCTCTTGAAGATCATAGCCATGAGCCCTAGCAAGATTTGTTAATAGACCATTACTAATATCATTTGCTACTTCTTCAGGTATATCTGTATTCTCTGTAAAGAATCTATAGGCATTCAATCCTACTTCAGCTCCAAGAGTTCCACCAACACCCCATAAAGCTAACTGACTTGTTGCAAGTCTTGTACGTTGTGCTTTAGTAAGTCTTGTATTGAATAATGCTTCAGTCATACGTGCAGGATATGTTAACCACTGTTGCAAAACACCAGCAAAAGCCTGCATCTTACTGATATCAAACCTACTCATGTTAATATAAAGATCATCAGAGTGTTGTGCAATCTCTGCAAATGATGCTTTAGGATTTGATAAGAACGATGTAAGATCTGATACAAAGTAATCTATCTTGTTACCAGCATTTGCAAACATTGTAGAGTTCTTAGTAATAAATCTAGCACGTCTTAGCATATCTGCATGCTCTCTTGACATACCTGGTCTAAGATCCTGTACTTTAAAAGAACCATACCAATCACAATACTCGAAGAATCTATCAAGATCTTTTCTAGAAATTCCAATAAGTCTGTTCAAAACATTAGCTGTCTCTTTCATAAATTTATTGGAGTCTTTAAAAGCATAAGCCATAGACACAAAGGGGGATGCTAGCAATGCATGAGAGCCATGAACAGGATGAATTGCAAGCTTAGTAAGAACACCAAAAGACTGCTTCATAAACTGTGCAGTATTGTATATGCCCATAGCAAAATGGAAGCCAATGCCTGTCATAAATTGATCAGGTCTTGTGTCAGCTAACTTCTGCCATGCTTTAGCATCTCTAGGTATGCTTATTTTCTCACCAACATTGCTCAAGCCTCTTGCAGTCCAGGTTAAGACATGCTTAATGTATTTATCAGCTGGTGTTTCAGCCATAGCAAAGATATTGTAACGATCTCTGAAACGCATAGCAGCTCTGATACCATCTCTCATACCTTCAGGAGCTTCATCAATCTTCATTAAAGGAGCATCTCTAAGAGTATCTAAAGAAGTTTTACCAGTACTATCCCAGTAACGAGTATCAATAAACTGTCTAAAGTTTCTATCAAATTCTTTTGCCATCCATTGTTCGGCTTCACCAATAGTATTAGTGTATGCAGCTTTGGCAAGAGTCTTATCATAGATCTCAAAGATACTTTTGATAGGAGCGTGATCACCATTTAAGGAGTCTAACAAAACTCCACGTTCATCAAAGTATCTATCTCTAGCCCTAGCAAGTTCATAGAGAGCATCAGTAGAACTAACACCAGCTTGATCAATACTCTTTAAAGTATTGTTGTACACATACTTACCGCCTTCTTCAAGCAGTTGCAAGTCATGAGAAGGATCTATAAAGGTCTTCATAATATTATCAAGGTCTTCCCAAGTCTCAACATTAAAGTACTTGAATTGTGCCTGTGCTATTCTTCTAGCAGCTGTTGCAATGTCACCATCTTCTTTAGCGGCTCTGTAGATTCTAATAGCTCTATTACCTTCATCTACATACTGTTGCAAAGCTTTTCTATTTGTACCAGCTCTTAAGGTTTTAGCAGGGCCATTATAGATATTCTTATTACCATAAAAAGTTCTACCATTCTGTACGTACATATTGCCAAAGGTGTATTTACGTCTTCCACCACCTTGATAGTTCAATAAGAAACGAGGCAATGGACCTTCTTTAAGCTCTTCAGGATTAATCAAAGCGTAATTAAAGTTATCTTTAGTGCTTGAAATACTGAGACCTTTAACAATTACTTTATCTTTTGCAAGATTCTTAAAGTCTTCAAAGGACATCTTAGTTGTATCTAAGTCTTTGATTTTCATAGTATCATAGACATCTTCAGTAATATCATCAATGTTAATACGCTTGCCTATGATGTTATCTCCATACAGCTGATAACCTTCTCTTGTTAAAGTTCTTACAAGCTTATCATTATTAATGATGTAATCTGCATCAGATAAGTGTTTAAAGTCATAGTAGGCTTTCTTAACTTTTTCAGATATACCCATGTCTTCTAATTGATCTGGTGTAAACCATGCACCTTTGCCTCCATTAGCTTGTTGGCCTTTAATAAATAAAGCATTTAAAGTATCAATTTCATACTTATTAAGGGATCTGAGAGACTTACCATACTTCTCATCAAGCTTTGCTCTTAATACAGCTTCTTTTCTAGCAGCTTCAACAACTCTTTCTTGAAATCTTTTACTTGTACTTACACCAGCACCAGCGAACATACGAGTAAAACCTTTAGCTTTGAAGTCTTTAATAGCTCCTTCAATAGGTGTAAAGTCTTCATCTTTTAAAGGTTGCATATATCTTATGAAGAAACCTTCGCCATCTGTGTGAACTACAGTAAAGCTTCCTTCAGGCAATCCAAGTTTCTTAGCTTTAAAATATGCAGCTGCTTCATCCATTGCATGACTACCATCCATACCTGTACCAATATCAACAGCTACTAATGTTTCTCCTGAAGGACCTTGTACAAGATCTATAGCATTAACATCTGCAAGATCATTAAGCTCTTTACCATAGAGTGCTTTGAAGTTTTCCTTAAACAATTCTCTATTTACAAAGAGTTCTTCATCATCCATAACACCAGCCGCTCTAGTCTTATTAATGATCTCCATAGCTTCTCTATCAGCCAGTACATCAGCTACTTCAGCCTCTATTTTCTTGCTGTAACTTGTAGTCATACTGCCTTGGAAAGGTTTAAGAGCATTAGGTAACACATACTCCTCAACTACTGCAGCTCTATCACCTTCTTTAACAGCCGTGATAATGCCTGTCTTAGCTTGTGTTACTTTACCAGCAGCTTTAGCAGCTCTAATAGAATTATTAACAGCTCTAATAACTGGTGTAGCTACTTCAAATCCTCCAAAGAAGTCATTAAGAGTATTGGGATTGGTGTTAAATTCTTGCATAAAGGCATTAATAGTGGCAGGACCAGCCCAAGATTTCTTCCACATATACTCATCTACCTGATCAAGGAACTGTTTAAGCTCTTGTTGGCTATGAGAATTGGCATAATCCCAGATATATTTCTTCTGTCTATTTCTGATAGTATCTGATGAAAGCTCTATTGCAGACTCTTTACCAAAAGGAAACACATTACTATCTAAGATGTTAGCACCTAATGCAGGTATAAGAGTTCTTATGGCAGTTTCACCAGCATATGCAAGAGTATCTAAATCTCCTGCTTCAGGTTTGTATTCTAAAGGATTGCTCAACATCTTACCAAAGCGTTTCCAATCTCTTGAGTTCTCTGCTTTCTCTATATTCTTCTGTCTCCAGCTCTCAATAATCTCTGCTTTGGCTAATGCATCTAGCTGATCTTCTGTAAATGCACTATTAGCAGCATTAATAGCCGTCTGCTCATCTTCATTGTAAGCTTCTGCTATGCTATTTATTGCTGCTTCTCTCTCTAAAGATATATCTTCATCATCCACAGAAGCTTTTAATGCATAGTTTTGTACTGCTTCAGTAACATTAGCAGGCTCTGCACCTTCTAACATAGCACTCTCTGAAGCTCTATAAAGAATATCTAATTCATCTGCTACTTGCCGCTGTGCTAGCTGTGCTCTTATTCCTTTAAAGTTTGCTGAAGGACTAACACCAGCTCTCTGTTGCAGTTCATATTCCCGCTCTCTCTGAGACTGTGGTATATCTTCAGAAGTTACATTAAAGTTTACACGTGATTCTTCTGCAACATTTCCTAAAGTTAATCTTTCCATATCCAAATCCCATTAGAGTTACTTACATTAGAACTAGAGTCATCAGCAGGAATATTAATAGGTGATTTACCTCTTAAGCCTGCATATCTGAAAGCACCTTGAAGCATATTAGAAACACCTGTAGCATAGTCCCCAGTAGCTACTTGGCCTACACCTTGACCTATTCCAGCACCTGCAGCAGCACCTCCAAGACCTGCTCCAACTGGTGCCAACAATCCTCCAGCAGCTGCTCCAGCTACTATACCAGTTGTTTGGAAGGCCAATGATCTTGTTCTCTGTTGCTTCTGATACTTCTTATAATATTCATTAGCTTGCTGTTGTAGATCAGAGATCCTCTGCATTCTTAATGAGGACTGATAAGAGTATCCCATTTCACCTGCTAAGGAACTGTCAATATTAGACATAGCTCCAATAGCTGAAGAAGATGTAGCAAAGTCTGATTGACTAGTTGTAGCAAGCTCTGCTCTAGCAAGTCTTTCCTGTCTGATATTAGCTAACAAGTTTCTACCAAACTCTTCATACTGCTGTTCCTTTTGTAGAGCTACTGCTTCAGCTTCAGCACCTTGAGCTCTCCTTCTCCATTTACTACCACTACTATATATTCCCATTATTGTCTCACTAATAAATTAATGCCAGCTAATTTAAAATCTTTATTAGAATCATTACGTACTTCTATTTGAAAGCTTTTACCCCTTCCTCTTACATGTATTCTAGATTCTACGTATTCATCATTTAAGAAATCCTTTTGAGGTCTGTAAGAATTCTGAATAAGATCCCATCTATTACTTTTAGAATCCATTGACCAGCCCCATCTCATTCTTAAATATGCACCAGAAGCTGCTAAGTATGTTCTAGGTGTTCTTAATTCTCTCTCTTCAGTTCTCTTAAATAATGTTTGAAGTATTGGAACCTGCTTATTCAAGTATGTATCCTGTAATACAATAGGCTTAGACACCATATAACTATCGTATCCATTAGTATCCCAATCAATAAACTCTCTACTGTTGAAGTCTCCAAAAGATAACTTACCATCTTCTGTAATGATATTGTGTTGTATTGCTACGTATCTGTTGTAGTCGTTTACTTGCTCTTGTGCTATTACATATTTGTCACCAGCTATAACACGAGCACCATTAGCTCTTACATATTGTGTAGGTTGAATTTCAAAGCTGTCAACAGTATTGAACACAGCTACTACTTTTCCTCCATCAGATATCTTTAAAGGATAGAAAGCATTATATGTAAGATCGTACACAAGACAACCGTTAAGCTTTGAAAGATCTTCTACATCTAAAGGATAGAACCAGTAAATTCTATTATTAACGTAGTCAAAGGAAGCTTGACAGTGTTCTTTAGAATACTTAGGAAGATCATTATAGAAACTTTGAATAGTATTCTGAGAGATGTTAGAAGCTGTTAAGATATTGTCAGTATTGTAGTTAATACCTATAGAAAAGATACCTAAAGGAGACCAGTAGTAGACTACGTTATTAGCTTGTACAACTGTTCTAGGACCTATAATACCTGCTCTGGATAGCTCTACAGTATCATATTCAGTGGCTGTAAATCTACCTGTGGATGGACTGATAAGACCAAACACAATATCTCTACCAAAGACTATCACACCTCTGTTAAATACTTCTAAGGCCATACCGTCACCCATTGTTTGAAATTTTACATAGCCTCCGTCAGTTGGTAAAAGATCTGATATCTCTTCAGAAGTTGGATCGGCATCTTGATAGCACTTATCAAAACCACTACTATCCTCTTTAATAGTCTGAGAGAATAACACAGTATCACCAGAAAGATAAAAGTATTTACCAGACATGTAAGCTACATCAGCAATCATATCAAGTCCGTGAGTGTACGGGAAAGGGTTACCATCTTCTGTAATAGATAGCTGTAAAGATACTGTTAACTGTGTAGGACAACCTCCTGCATCACTTGTAGTAGAGCCATCATAAAACTCTGCAGTGAATTTGTACTGTTCATATGCAGTATCATTAGTAGGATATTCTAAAGTATATATTTCAGGGCCTGAGAAATAGTGTACATCAGAGAATACTTCAATCCAGTTGCCTTCCTTAAGACCCCATATATTCATTCTTGCATTGCCTCTATAGGTACCTAAAGAAGCCTTAGCAAGCTTTGTAATTAATGTTGAGAAGTTTACTACACAGGTCTTTGAAGTACCTACTGATGAAGGAATAACTACAGATATATTACGAATAGGGGACACATGCCAACTTCTAGAAGAGTATCCCCAGTTCTGATTAAGACTGTAGGAAGCTTGTCTAGCAGTTTCTAAAAGAATACCTGATGCAGATCCTCTGTCTCTATCAAAGTAATCAAGTATGTAATGTCCTTTAGGAGCTGGTGTATTTCCAAAGTAAGTTGCTAATAGTTTCTCTGTATTAAAAGCACCTGAATCATCTTTACCAATAAACCATTGAAGGCTATTAGAAGGGTATCTAGAGATCTTTGTATGGAATGCTTCTATCTGTTGACGTGTCCATCCTTGATTTAAAAGATTGTATTTGTGTTCATCAGATAAATCAGTAGGTTGTGCATCTACTTTAAGACCATCATCAAGTCCTTCTAAGTCTCTGTATTTAAGGCTTATGATATCTACTTTAAATTCTTGATTATCAAAGTCATAAGATATATATAAAGGCTTCATATACTTAGACACAACCATCAGCTTACCATCGCCAGAAGAATAGTTTACTGGATAGCTGTAGAAGTTTGCAGTATCTGTTACATACTTTGATAAGTCTACTGAATCAGGCTCTTTACTTTTACTGAAGGGTTTGGTACTAGCATCATAGAAATACAGATGAGAACCTGCCTGCTGTACAATAAGATCTTTAGCAGTCTTTCCTACGTTCTTCCAATAGAATCCTGAATAAGATGATTGTGTCTCTTCAGGTACTTCAAAGCTTTGTCCATCTCTTTCGATTGCAATACCGTAGCGTCTACCTCTAATACCTTTAGGATAAATGGTGCAGTTAAGTTCATCAGAAGTATTCAGAGGAGCATCTTGAATAGAGCTTGTTTCAGTATTCAATCCACCAATAAAAGGTGCTATAAAGACTTGTGAGTCTGGCATAGTTTTTTATATTCCCTAGTTCTTTTAGCGATATTAGGTTCTTTTCTAATCTCTTTAAGTTTTCTTTTAAATTCTTTATGGTTCTTATCTACAGTAATAGCATCTATATATGCACGGGCTTTATCAAGCATTGTGAAAGATCCTCCGATATAGTTATGTACATTAAGAACCTTCCAGAATCTCCCGCATCTAACTATTAAATAACCCTTCCATTCCTCTTTCGATTCTTCCATGTGGTACCGTCCTGTCCTCTTACACGTTGTGCATGCTTATCAGCTGTTACTTTCTGTTTCATTGCTCTATTATTCTCAAGCTGGTCAAATACTTTATTAAGCTCATATGCAGCTTGAACCTTAGCTGTTGAGAGCAATAAAGAGAAATGTTGTTCTGCTAAATCAGGAATAAAAGTATCATTAAGTTCAAACACAGGAGCCTTGATAGCGTACACAACAGTTCTTTCTTCCATTAGAGTGTGTTCAACTTCTTTATTAAAAGCATCACATACAAACTCTTTATCATTAAAGCTTGTAAAGTATTGTGGAGCCCTGTCATTATACACATTGTATCTAATACCAGATGAAGGATCTTTCACATTCTGTACATTTTCTTTTGTAGGATTTCTCCCAAGACACATATCAATGAACTTCTCAGGCTCTAACCAAGTTAAGTCAACATATCTTTCATTATCTGCATCATAGTATTTGAATAGATTTATCTGTTGTATGTCATCATTAATCTCAAATACTGTTGGAAGTTCTAGATTGGATTTTGAATGGAGCTGTACAAGATCTGCTTTAGCTTTAATGTCTCTAGTATACAGCAGATGTTCGTAGCTTTCTTTAACACATCTAGCAACTTGCATAGCTTCACGAGTATCTTCAATGGACTCTATCATCTGCCCATCGATAGCCTCAAGTATTCTCTGTACCATCTCTAATAATGTTTGTTTCATGTACTTCTCCTATGTCTTTATTATATCATAAACACTAAAATCTGTCAAGTTCTTTTGTGGGATATCATAATATCTCTAAGGATTGATAAGGTTGCATTCATCTCTGCAGTATTCTTTTCTAAACTTTTAACAATCTTTACAGTATCTTGCAGAAGAATTAATGAAGGCTTTATCCTAGCATCGATACGCTCATCAATTCTTTTATCTAGCTTTTTAAAAACACTCCACATAGATACAACAAAAGAGACGACACCAAGTAGGAAAGCTAAAATAGCCGTCAACTCATGTGCCATCCCTATGCTGTTTATTTGTTCTGCTGTATCAATAGTTGTTTTCACATCTGTTAAAATGTTTTGCATACCTTTTAAATCCTATTAGCATACAAAACTTTAAAGACTAGAATTTTTCTATTGAGTGCTCAGACAGATAGTAGTGTGTTTTAGCAATGTCTTTCAAAGCTTCTGCCATATCTTTAACGATATCAGACATCTCTCCTACTTCCTCTAAAGACCATTCTCTTTTTTCTCTACCAATCTTTTCAGATTTCTCAAGCACCATACTGATGCCAGCACAAATCCTCTTCTTATATTCTTCCATTTAATAGTCCTTTCAATAGTTCTACAACACCATCAGACACATCAACCAAACGAAAGTTATAAGTAGGTATGATATTAGAGAGCAGTGGAGATTTTGTTGAGACTAACGAGCGAGCTAATTCAGCATTAACCAGCCCATCATCATCATCCATCAAAGGTTTCACTACGCCTTCAAAATTTTGTATTAAATCATTTATATCTATACCAAGAAACTTTAACAGCCATTGAGCTTTTGCATCCAATGTAGTGCTTCCAAAGAGACCTGTGAATAGTCTCTCTTCAGCTAAGTCAAGTTCATTCTGCCTGACATCTGTTAGCATCGAGAGCCTCCCTCAGTCTTTTGTTTTCCTCTTCAAGATCCTTTACGTGATTGCCATAGTTCTCTGCAGACTTTAATACAGCATTCACATAATCTTCTACTACAGGTTGGAATGTAGGGACGGCAGAGAAGTCCTCCTTAAACTTTTCAAACAAGAAGCTATTAAAGGCCTCTAGCATTTCTCTATACTTCTCCTTTACTGAATCTTGTGACATGACATAGGTTATCTGTGACACATCCATAGATCCAGTTGAGTCCTTTAACTTACTCCAATAATTCTGTTGAGGCTTATCAACCATTTGCCGAAGAGTCTCCAAAGCTTTCACACCGTCCAACATCCCTGCCTCCTTACTTGCTAGCTTTCATAGCGTTAAGAGCTACTTCACCAGTGGTAGGAGCAGCAGCAGTCGTAACAACCTGAGCCGGGAAGGTTACAGGCGTACAAGCAGACAACGGTTCCGGACAGATGCTAGATTTAGGCATAATCAATTTACCAGGTACAAAGTGGCCATTGACATACTCATACAGTTCACGAGCACGGCTATCAATCTTGTTATCCAAGAAGCGGAAATTGCATTCAGTATTAGCTCTTTCAACAGCAATCTGTTTATCTAAAGCAGTAATGAACTGTGCAAGCTCTTTGTAGTTAGCATTGATCTTGTCATCATTCTTATTGGACAATGCAATAGCTTCTTTGTATGTGTTTATACCAATCATATCAGCATAACGCTCAGAGTTAACACGAGCCAACTCAGATTCAAGAGCACCAATAACACGAGTATCGTGGGTTACATGATTGTGTCCGCAGTTGCTTTCAGCAACATTAGCAGCTCTGCCCAAGCCCCATGCACCACCTGCCAATTGATTTACCAAGGCAACTGTGCCAGGAATGGCAAGACCTAAAGCAGCTCCTCCAAGACCTTTGGAAGCTACGTTCTTCTCACCATCAGAAGTTTTAATCATCATAGTTATATTCTCCTAGTTGATTAGGACAGCCCTATGCCATCCTTACACTAGCATTATAACATATTTGATATAGCTTCTATAATGCCTTAGAAAGGACACTAAAGTGACATCTTAATTCTAGCTTTAACATTTGCTTCTGCTAGATCTAAAGCTTTAGTGTGATATCTTTTAATAGTTCTTTCATCAACGTTATACTTATAAGCAATCTCTTTAATGCATAAACCTTCAACATAAAGTTCTGTTAAAGTTCTTTCTAATAATATAGGCAGATCGAAGTACTTAATAAGAGAACTTACAGTTTCTTTACTAGACTCTGTTAATAATCCTTTAATGAATGTTCTATCTGTCTTAAACATAATTTGTATTAGCCTTTAAGAATAATCTTATTTCTTATCTTAAGTCTTCTAGCAGCTAACCCTCTAGCTCTTACACGAGTTCTTAGTTTGATTTTAGCCATTTAAGTATCTCCTTATACTATTTAGAAACTACAGTAGAACTTACAAGACTTTCTGCAGTTAATTTACTAGCTTCTACAGAACTGTCTACGTCTGTATCAGTTAATATAATAATTACAAATAGGACCGCAATAACTCCTGAAAGAATTATAGTAGTCCATTGCCAGGGCTTCACCATTTTATTAGCTATCTCCATAGCTTTACTGAGCTCTACTCTTGTTTCTTTAGGCATATTATAAACCTTTCAAAGTATAAAAGTCATCAGAGGATGCAGAAGAATATGGAAAGTCTTTTTTAATGCTATTAACCTGCTCTTCACGTTCTAGTTTTAATTTAGAAATTTCTTCTAGCACTTCTGCTGTCTGTTCTTCATCACGCAATCTTTGAATATGCGCTGTTAAATTATCTACACAAAAAGCGTATAAGCTTTGTCTAGCTTTCTTAGTCTCTTCATCAGTTGGATCTCTTGTTTCAGAAGTAGACACCAGCTGATACTTGCCATCTTTTAAGTCTTTGATCATAGCCTTATGAGCTGTTGCCCATATACTATGCCTTAGAAAATCCTCTTGTGTAAAAATATCTCCTATCTGCATATATTATCTCCTTATTGTTGTGCTCCTGAGAGACTCATTCTAACCTTACCAAAACCTCCATAGCAGCCGTTGCCACCACCAGATCCTTCTGCAAGAGTTGTTATACCTTTTATACGTTTATTAAAGGTCATCGTAGTTGTAACATCAGCCTTTCGACCATCTCCATAAGCAGTATCACCTAACGAAGTATTTGAATATACAACTTCAGTAGTACCGTCTTCATATGTTGCTGTGAATTGTACAAGACGCATTGTAAAGTTTACTTGTGAATAGTAATTGAATGTGACTGTGTATTTACCAGCTGGCAATGATTTGTTAAAAGTAATACTATCTTGCTGATTAAGGTATCGTATACCGCCACCTTGTGACCCAGTAGAGATTGCATCATCCCCCCATATTGCGACACCACTAGAGCTCTCCTTAATACTGTTAAAATCTTCTGCTTTTAAAAGACTTATACTCTTGTTATAAAGTAGATCATACTCAGGCTTTGTACCTTTCCACCAATACTTTCCATTGATCTTGATATAGGATTGTGAAAGATCTATTGAACCTGCCCAAAACTGATTGGGAGATCCTGAATAGTAGCTTATACCTATTGCATAAGGAATAGCAGGAACAAATATAGAATATGTACTATTTATCCTAATTTCTTCTGTCCAGCTCTGCCCATTATCTGATGATATATCATAAATATAAACGGCTCCGGACATTTTTACCCTAATAAACCTTAATCTAAATAAGTAATATGTGTCTATATCTAAAATGGTAGAGCCTGTAACAGCTGAAGCAATATTCCAAGAAGAACCATTTGAGGATAGAAATAATAAGGGCTTTCCATTATTTTCTAAACCCATTGCTATATATCCATAGTCTTGCCCAGCAGTATTTCCAGATCCAATCAACCAATCTCTATGGCTTCTTGTTGCAGCTGTTTTAGCTCTTATAACTATCTCCCAACTATTGTCACCAGGATTAAAGACTTCTGGCATAGTTAAAAAGTTTCCTAAACTGATCCCACTAACAACATTATCAGTTATAGTAGGGCTTCCAACAACTGTTGCATTAGGTTCGGTATTGCCAGTAGGCTTATGAATACTTAGTATCTGTTTAACGTCTGGTTCAGAATATGTATGATCCTCTTTAGTACCTTCTACTATTTCTGTGGTTGTTTCAGTTACTGTAGACATATGATAAATATCATGGTCTTTTTTTCTGACAAGACTATCTACACTTCCTGCACTTATACCAGTTATATTTAATGTGTCTTCTGAAACACTTATAAAATGAGCTGGTTCTGTTTCACCCTGAGCGATCAAGGGAGTAATACTATCGTAATCAGGCGCATATTGAAAGCCATAACCATAAGCATATATTACTGTATCTTCTCCAAGAGGAGGTTTTACATAATATATATTAGGGGTCAGATATTTATCTTGACGATAGCAAGCATATCCAAGAACTTCCTTTTCAACCTCAGTTGATGTAGTAATTTCTTTCCAATACTTCTTAGGACCTGAATAATATATGTCTTCTATCTTTCTAGGCATATCATCATAGGCTCTCCATTTAGTAGTGTATCTAATTTGATAATAACAATCTTTTAAGTCTACAGTAAGTCCTGGAAAGTATGTACGATTAAACCATCCAAAGTAAATATATTTACCAGACAGATCAGGCTTTTTAGTAGTAAAAGTAATGCTTATATCTCTTGTAGAAGCAGGTTCTCCTTCTGCTCTTATCAATACTGATACTACTCCATTCTCAAGTTGCACAGTTATAAAGTACTTTACACCTGCCTGTAATGTGTAAGTACCATACACTTGATCAGCTATATCCCAAGATGTACCATTGGAAGATGCAAACAAACATAGTTTATTTTTATTAGCTCTTAATAAGAATGTTATTTCATCACCAGAAATAATTTCAGTAATAGTTGATGGATTAGTGAAAACTACAGATAACTGCACAGCAAACCTATTAAGATAATTAATAGTTGGAAGAGGCTCGGGTGTTCTAACATAGTTAGTCTTACTAAAGCCACTTACAACAGTGCCGTTTATAGTTGGATTACCTACTACAGTTGCATTCAATCCTTTTCTAGTGCCATTGTATACCGTCATTCTGAAGCCTCTGGAATATAGTAAAATGCGTTTTCATCAGGTGTTTCTGGCAGAGCATCAACAACTATATGAGGAACTACATCTAACACACCCCAGCTAGCCGTTGAGCCATCCGTAGTTAAGTATTTACCAGACTGTCCTGTTTGATCTGGAAGAGCGTTGACATCAACTACAGTAGAAGGCATTATGAAGACCTTGTGACTTTCTGCAGTAATAGCAAAACGAGTCTCGAAGACCCATCTCCAACCAATATCTGTAGTATACTTCATAGCTTGCTTAAGCTCTCCTACAGTAATAGGCTGTGTTAAATCATCATGCAGTACGTTAACAATATTGATATAGTCTTCACCATTCTTAATTACAATCTTAATACTATCATCAAGACTTCCTACAGCTTGAAAAGACAGATCCAATTCATAGTAGTAGTTGTGTCTAATTGTATAAGGTTCTGGATCAGTTGTTTCAAATGTTAAAGTATCTCCTTCAAGAGTACCTATGAAACCTAATTGAATACCTTTTCCAACATTATCGTATACAACTTTAGCAGTCTTTAGAGGAGTCATTGCAGTGCTATCATCAAAGCCTTCAATAGCTTCTGCTTCTGTTGCAAGCTTTACAATACCTAATGTGTCTTCAGTTGCAGGCTGTATATCAACTACTTGCTGAGCTAATTCAGCCCATCCTTTAGCTGAGTGAGTGCCTCCAATACCTTCAACTTCTGGATCAGTACCTTCTGCCCATATCTTAGCATTAGCAGCTTCTTTAATATCTTCAATATTATCAGCAGCAACTTGAACAGCATCTGCATTATTTGCAACAGTTACAATGCTGTCTTTAATAGAGTTTGCTGTAGTAACTGCATCCATATTCATAGACACATTCTGTACTTGCTCACTTATGCCAGCTACTGTAATAACATCCATAATATCAGTAGCAACTTCTTTTACTTGTTCAATCCCTTCTGCTACTTTATTTATATCTTCAGCAGAACTAGCAGCAGTATTGATGTTGCTTATATTAGCTGCTACAGATTTAATGTCAGTCTCATTGCCAGCTACAGCAGTTACATCAGCAGAAATACCAGCAACAATATTAACATTACCTGCAGCACCTGCTACAGTATTAATATTAGCTTCATTAGCTTTTACAGCATTAATGTTTTCTTTATTAGCATCAACAGCTACAACAGCTGCAGAGATAGCTGCAACACCTGCTACAGCTGCAATAGAAGCCGCAACAGTATCTACATTAGTTTTATTATCTGCTACAGCAGTTACATCAGCTATATTAGTTGCAACAGAATTTACATCAGCAATGTTAGAAGCAACTACACTTACATTATCAAGATCACCTGCAATAGCTTTTACATCTTCTATATTGCTGTTGAGTTTTACAATCTCACTATTCTCGCCCTTCTGCAGATCTTCTGATACAGCTATAAAGCTTTCATCCTGCACTACACTATCTACATATTCTTTAACTTCTTTAGCAGCATTTGAAGCAGCTAATGCAGTCTGTGCAGAAATAGAAGCAGCTTGTGCAGATACTTCAGCTCGTGAAGCACTTACATTGGCTTCTGCAGCAGCTAGAGCAGCACCTGCAATATTGTCTTTAATCTGTCCGTATGTTACATAATCATTATCTTCAACAGCTTCTGCACCATTGATAATACGTCTGCTGTTCATATCCAGCTCTGCGTCCATAAAGTTAGGAGTAGTGCCATCACGTGATAAAGTATTCTCAATAGCTTTTTGAAGGCTATTGAAGTTTTCATTAATTAGTGCTGTGGCTGCTGTGTCATTATGTGTAACACTATCCAGCCTTTTAATTGTTACCTTCACCATCTTTTAATAATCCAATACCTTTTAAAGCTGTTATAACTGAAGAGAGTTTTTGATCAATCTTGCTTACTTTTTCTTTAGTACTATTAACAATACTAACAAGATTTAAATAAAGTCTATAAATTTCTACTGTGTTCTTATTAATAGTCACAGTCATTTCTTGTGGGATTTCCTGATAAGATAAAAGATCCACAAGAGTACCTGTAGCAACCTGTGCAAGAGTATCTCCGTTAATTGCAATTATGTTAGTAATATCTCCAGTAGCTTCATCATCTACAGCAGGGACTGTAATGTCTAAAGAACTTACAGGAATCTTTTTAAATTCACCTGAGCCTTCCCCATCTGCAATATAAGAAGTGCCTGCAGAAGCTGTTGATGCTCCTTTAGGCTCATGCAGTAATTCATCAGGAAGTTCTCGATGCTCAATATCACCTGTTGCCATTTTAAACCTTTCTTAGAAATAGGTAAAGGGGCAGCCTAAGCCACCCCAATACTGTTAGATGAACTCGATTACCGCTTTAGCTTTCAAGCCAGTCTTCGTACCACCAGAGACAACATATCTGTCTTCAGCCATACGAGTACCGATAGCATCACCAGCAGCAGCATTGACAGAGTTATCACCAGTCGGAGTAGCCGCAGCTAACAAAGCTTTAGAATCCGTGCCATCTTTTTTAACCAAAGACAACGTAACGTTTGCAGCGCTACCTTTAACTTCCGTCAACAGATAAGCAGCAGTAACAACAGCACCTGCAGGAATGTAAGCCTGTCCATTACCAAAGCCCGTACCAACGTTAGCAACAGGACCATTCTCATCTACAACAACTTCAATAAAGTTGCGCATACCTTCGGCAGGTTTAGCAGAAGAATCGTATTTAGCATCACGACCTTCACCAGCACCTACATACCGAGTTACACCAAAAGATCCAACATATTCACTCATTCATTTTCTCCTTATGCACCAGCAGCTGCTTTAGCAGTGATAGTGGAATCAACATCCTTACAAAGGATAACAACCAGGTTTTCAACATCACCCAGGCCAAGACCGTAACGAGCAATGGTTACATACTCTTCACGCTGTTTAGTCATATTCCACTGACCTTCAAACTTCGGCATCTGTCTCCAAGCCATACGGAACGGTCTACGCTCAGGAATGTTAGCAAACAAGATAGCTTCACCAGCATTGTTCAATGCAGTAAATTCCTGTTTACCTTCACGATCCTTCAGAGCAACTTCACCAGAACTGGTCGGCAAGAACTCAGAGGTGTATACATCCCATCCATAAATGTTGAATGAGAAGCGCATACCAGACATAGCACCATCACGAACAATACCTTCGAAAGACGGATTGTAGTTCAAGGAAGCTTTGATACGCGGGTTGGTTACGAGAGCATATTCCTGATAAGACGGGATGATAGCAATCTTCGGACCAATGTAGTTTACTTTCTTCAAGGCTACAGTAGCATATGCAAAGTCTTCAGGAGTCAATACGCCCCAACCATCATCAACAGTACCAGCTACGAAACGATGCTGCATGCCATTGATAGTGTTGGAATCATTGATAGTCTGTTTGTTAGCCAGTTTCAGGATCTTCTGTTCCAGATCAGCAGCAATAGCACGAGCTTCCAAAGCAGGTACTTTAGCCATAATCTGAGAAGCCAGGTAAGAATCCTGCGCAAACTTAGCAGTTACATAGTGACCACTGTTAACATATTCGTTAATCTCAAAGTCCCGAACACCAAATTCAATACCTTTGAAATCGATCTCTTCGCCTTCAGCATAGTCACTTACAGTTGCAGAACCCATTTCAACATCCTGCCATTTGTCTCCATCCGGGAAGTCTGTGATCTGGTCTACATAATTCATAGCAATCAGTTCAGGTTCCAAAGCTTCACGAAGCATACCAGAGTATACGATAGCACGGATCACTGCCTGACTGTTCTGGGTATTAATGCCATTTAAATCAGCCATTATAATCTCCTATTAAATTACCATTTGATATTAGCAAGCATTTCAGGATTAGCTAAAGCCTTCTTCATAAACTCAGCAACCTTTGCAGGACTGCTATGAGCTTCTTTATTCTTGAAGAAAGACTCTGCTTCTGTGCTTGCAGTTTCTGTAGAAGCATGTCGAGAACTCTGCAAGAAGTTTACTGAATCATATGATACAGCTTCTTTAATTCCAAACATACTCTTAAAAGCCTTCGGACTTGTCTTTGCAATACCTTCGAGATATTCTACAGAACATCCAAGTTCCTGAGCTTTATTCTTTAATGCAAGTTCTACATCAGCGTTTAAGCTGGCAACAGCTTGTTTACA
>OLSQ01000537.1_pt1 | contig 36622 bp, 26 predicted proteins | sample 1672561 | NCBI WGS metagenome assembly OLSQ01 (sample SAMEA3136699, study PRJEB25190) | human gut metagenome | biome: human gut; feature: human-associated habitat; material: faeces | place: Austria | collected 2013
GGCCGGAACCAAGAACAAGAACTTTCTTCTGAGGTTTTGTCTCTACTGCCTCATTTTCACTTCCGTAAACGCTGTAATAATATGGTGTCTCTGCTGCGAACTCTGCTGCACAGGTATCTACCATCTTATAAGCGGCAACGATACCGTTTGCATAACGCATCTGCTTGATTTCTTCTTGTGTCTTTCCGGTAAGTTCTGCAATCACATTGTCCGGGAACTCAATTCTCTTTGCTTCTTTCAGCAGTTCAACGGTAAGTTCCTCTGTCTTCAAACGCTGCTCCATCTCGGTAAGAATTGCAAGCTTATCGATGAACCAACGGTCAATCTTTGTAATCTCGTAAATGTGATCGTAAGATACACCACGGCGTAATGCTTCTGCGATCACCCAGATTCTGCGGTCATCTACTACATGAAGCTGTGCATCCAGTTCTTCATCCGTCAGTCCGCTGAAATCATAGGACATAAGGCTGTCCACATGCTGCTCGAGAGAACGGATGGCTTTCATCAGTGCGCCTTCAAAGTTATCACAGATACTCATAACCTCACCAGTTGCTTTCATCTGTGTGCTTAACGTTCTCTTTGCAGTCAGGAATTTATCAAATGGAAGTCTTGGAATCTTAACTACGCAATAGTCAAGCATTGGCTCAAAACTTGCATATGTCTTCTGTGTAATTGCATTTTTGATTTCATCGAGTGTGTAGCCCAATGCAATCTTTGCAGTAACCTTTGCGATTGGATATCCGGTTGCCTTTGATGCAAGTGCAGAAGAACGGGATACTCGCGGGTTAACCTCGATAACACAATATTCGAAAGAATCCGGGTTCAATGCGTACTGTACGTTACATCCTCCCGTAATCTTCAACTCATCAATAATGTTCAAAGCGGAGCTTCGAAGCATCTGGTACTCTTTGTCACCCAGTGTCTGGGATGGTGCAACTACGATAGAATCACCGGTATGGACACCGACCGGATCAATATTCTCCATGTTACATACGGTAATGCAGTTACCATTTGCATCACGCATTACTTCGTACTCGACTTCTTTCCATCCTGCGATGCAGCGCTCAACTAAAACTTCTCCCACACGGCTGAGACGAAGTCCGTTGCTTAAGATATCGATCAGTTCCTGCTCGTTGTGTGCGATTCCACCGCCGCTTCCTCCAAGTGTGAAAGCAGGACGAAGTACAACCGGATATCCGATGGTATTTGTAAATTTGATACCGTCCTCTACGGTATTTACGACCTGGGAAGCTGCACACGGCTCTCCGATCTTCTCCATCGTATCTTTGAATGCCTGACGGTCCTCTGCTTTAAAGATTGTCTCAGCAGTCGTTCCGATCAGCTTTACGTTGTGTTCCTCTAAGAAACCGGACTCTGCCAGCTCCATACCAAGGTTCAGACCAGCCTGTCCTCCAAGTGTCGGAAGAATGCTGTCCGGTTTTTCTTTGATAATAATCTCTTTTAAAACATCTGCAGTCAATGGCTCAATATATACCTGATCTGCAATCTGCTTATCTGTCATAATGGTTGCCGGGTTTGAATTTACAAGACAAACTTCCACGCCCTCTTCTTTCAGGGAACGGCATGCCTGTGTTCCAGCATAATCAAACTCTGCTGCCTGTCCAATTACGATTGGACCGGAACCGATAACTAATACTTTTTTGATATCATGATTTCTTGGCATTACTGATTTCCTCCCATCGTCTGTAATGTACCGTCGGTGCTTTGCTCCATCATCTCAATAAAACGGTCAAACAAGTACGCAGAATCCTGTGGTCCAGGGCAGGCCTCCGGATGGAACTGCACGGTAAAAATGTTCTTTCCAATATATGCAAGACCCTCGTTCGTACCATCGTTAACATTGACAAATGCAGGCTTTGCCACAGCCGGGTCGAGTGTATCTGTATCTACAACATATCCATGGTTCTGGGAAGAAATATAAACACGGTTGGTTGCTAAATCCTTCACCGGATGATTTCCACCACGGTGTCCGTATTTCATCTTATGTGTATCTGCACCTGTTGCAAGTGCCATCAGCTGATGTCCAAGGCAGATTGCAAAAATCGGTACATTGCTGTCATATAACTTCTTAATCTCCGCAATAATCTCAGTACATTCCTTTGGATCTCCAGGTCCGTTACTGAGCATGATGCCGTCCGGATTGGTCGCAAGAATTTCTTCTGCGCTGGTGTGTGCCGGATAAATGGTCACTTCACATCCACGGGCATTCAAAGATTTTGCAATATTGTTTTTTGCACCCAGATCAAGCAGTGCAACTTTCTTTCCGTTGCCTTTTAATACGTTTTTCTCGCTGCAGGTTACTTTATCAACCACATTTCCGGTTGTGTATGCCTGAAGCTTTGGAAGAATCTCATCAAGATTGTAATTCTCATTGGTTGTGATCATTCCGTTCATGGTTCCCTTTTCACGGAGAATCTTTGTAAGTGCACGGGTATCAATGCCCGCAACTCCCGGAATATCATGTTTTGTCAGGAAATCCTGAATCGTTCCCTCGCAACGGAAATTACTTGCGTTGCGGGAAAGTTCTCTTACAATGTATCCATCCGGCCATGGACGAGCGGATTCCATATCCGGTGTAATTCCATAATTTCCGATCAGAGGATATGTCATAACCACTGCCTGTCCTGCATAGGAAGGATCTGTGAGAACCTCAAGATATCCTGTCATAGAGGTATTAAATACAATTTCGCTGATAACTTCGCGTGTAGAACCAATGCTTTGTCCTGCAAAAACGGTTCCATCTTCAAGTATCAAAAAAGCTTTCATTCTGTGCCCTGCCTTTCTGTGTGTTTTCCTGCATCTTGGCAAAAAAAAAGAGGGAATCTCTTTTTCATACCATCCATTTTCGACAGAATTATCCTTTCTGCCTAAATTGTAAAAAGTTTATCATAATATGACACTTTTTTCAACCATTTTCGATGGAGAAAAAAGTGCCGAGATTTTATTAATAAATATGCATATTTTATGCATTTTGTTCAGAGAGCCTGAAAAATCGGCAAATAAAGTGTGCATCCTACAGCAACTGCATGATAAACACAACTGCAATCGCCGTGCAGATTGCAAGTCCTCCCAGTGAGGTTGCAAGTATGGCGGCTGTCGGAATCTCTTTTTTCGGATACTCCGTAGATTCTACCGATTTTGCGTGCATAAATACATAAGGAACGGGCTGTGGGTTCTGTACTGCCTTGAACTTATTTTTTGCAAAATAGGATGCGGTCCATGCCGGCATTGCATTGACGGTCACCTGTGCAAGTTCCAATGTTCCCCAGGCGTACTCCCGCATGGTAAGAAGCAGTTTCTTTCCATAGCCCCGCCGCTGGAAATATGGCAGAACGTAAAGCAAGGTAATATGTCCTTCGCTCTGCATGCCCGAAACTGCCACCATATTGTTCTGTTCATCGTACGCTGCCCAAAGTGTCAGTTTCTGTTCTTCCATCAGCTGTCTTATATTTTCTTCCCGTACATACGTATAAAAAGATTCAATCAATTGTGCCTCGTTGATCGTATTTCTGAGGCAATATTCAAAAACGCCCCGCGCAAGCTGAACCGCCTTCGGCACTTCTTCGGTCTGTAATATCTTTATTTTCATTTTATTATTTCCTTCTTCCCTGTCACTTTCTGTATTTTGTCAAAAGAACCATAACCCGTTTTATCTACAGCAGGAACTGCTACAAAGAATCTTCCGTCAACCGGTCCCGCAATCCGCTGTATCGTTTCAACTGTGAATTGTTTTCAATCATCTGATTGAAAGTTGTATCATTTCCTACTATCGTAACACATTTTTTTGCACGTGTAACTGCCGTATACAACAAATTCCGGTTCATGAGCATTCGTGGTCCTGATAACAGTGGGATCACAACTGCCGGATACTCCGATCCCTGCGATTTGTGAATCGTGACCGCATAAGCCAGTTCCAGTTCATCTAACAGTTTGTATGGATATTCTACCATACGACCTTCATCAAAGGATACCGTCATCGTTTCTGCAAAATCATTGATTTCCTCTATGATGCCCATATCGCCGTTGAAAATTCCGGTTCCCTTGTCAATGCACAGGCCATATTTGCTTCGTATTTCCCACTCCAGCTGATAATTATTCTTCGTCTGCATCACTTTGTCGCCTTCGCGGAATATCGTACTTCCATGTTCTTTCTCCCGCTTACGTTTATCCGCCGGATTCAAATACATCTGCAAAATTCCATTCAGCCGTTCCACGCCAAGCAGACCTTTGCGCATTGGCGTCAGCACCTGAATGTCATACTCACTCGCTCCAACAAATTTTGGCAGTTTCTGTTTGATCAGCTGTAGTGTTACATTGATGATTTTATCCGCCTCATATCGCTTTAAGAAAAAGAAATCCATGCTCTTGTTGTCCAGACTTACCGGTTCTCCACGGTTGATTTTGTGGGCATTGACAATAATGTCGCTGGTACTTGCCTGACGGAAAATCTTCGTCAGCTTTACGGTATGAAATTCGTTGGAATCAATGATATCCTTGAGCACGCTTCCCGGTCCGACGCTCGGAAGCTGGTTCACATCTCCCACAAGAATCAGGCGGGTACCTGCCGCTATGGCTTTCAACAGTGAATACATCAGGGAAATATCAACCATAGACATCTCATCAATAATTATGACGTCTGTTTCCAGCGGATTCTGCTCATTTTTCTCAAAACCGGCGTTGCCCTCCATGCCACCGTTCAGTTCCAGCATGCGGTGAATGGTTCTTGCCTCAAATCCAGTTGTCTCACTCATTCTCTTTGCTGCACGTCCCGTCGGTGCCGCCAGAAAAATGTCCATGCCTTCCAATTCAAAATAACGGATGATTGTATTGATTGTCGTTGTTTTACCGGTACCAGGTCCTCCCGTAATGACGAGCAGTCCATTGCGCACCGCCTCTTTTACAGCCTCTACCTGATGCTCATCCAGATCCATCTTCGTCTGCTTTTCAATCTGACGCAGCCGCTCTTCAATTTCAATATCCGGCACATCAAAGCTGGCATTCAACTGTTTGAGCATCGTTGCCGTGTTTGCCTCCATATAGAAAAAGCTGCTGGCATAAATCTGTGTCGTATCATCGACCTGGCGCATAATGATTTTGCGGTCCATCGCCAGATTCATATAATGCTTTTCTATATATTCCGGTTCGATCTGCAGCAGATTGCTGGCACGCTGTGTCAGTTCCGGCATCGGAAGATATGTATGTCCCTCATTGGATGCCTGAAGCAGCGCATACTGGATTCCGCTTCGGATACGGAAATCGGAGTCCGTACGGATTCCCACACGGGATGCAATCTCGTCCGCTGTACGGAAGCCCACACCTTCCACATCATCCGCCATACGATAAGGATTCTCTTTTAATATGCCGTAAATTTCCTGTCCATATGTATTATATATTTTGACCGCAAGCGTCGTGCTGATTCCATATTGCTGCAAAAAGATCATTGCCTGTCGCAAGTCCCGCTTGGCATTTACCTGATCCGCAATTTCCATGGCTTTGCGCTCACTGATTCCCTTTACTTCTGCAAGGCGCTCCGGCTCTTCCTCAATAATGCGGAACGTATCACTTTTAAAACGCCGCACGATTCGGGCTGCCAAAGCAATACCAACACCTTTGATTGCACCGGAACCCAGATACCGCTCGATGGCCATTTCATCTTTCGGTGCTTTTTCTTCAAAGCTCTTTACTGCAAACTGCCGTCCGTACGTCGGGTGATCGGTATAGCTTCCATGTGCTTCGATATTCTCTCCCTCTGCAATATCTGAAAAAGTTCCCACACAGGTCACCTCTTCTTCATCGCAAATCATTACAAGTACGGTATATCCATTGTCTGCGTTTCTGTATATAATATGGTCTACATAACCATTGATCATTTCATCTTCTGTCTGTTGCTTATTCTCCAACACGTCTTCCTCTTTTTCCGGCTGTTGGCCTTTTTCTATGTTCCATTATGAATCAGTTTTCCGTTCCTTGCAAGGGTAAATAAGTATGTGCCTGTTTTTGCTGTATGGGGAATTCCAAAGGAATTTCCTATGCCGTAAAAAAAGCACCCGGCTTGCGGGTGCACTCTCTGTCTTACTCTGTCATATTAAGATTTCTTTTCATTTGTTCATACAACTGCTGGGTGTAATTTTCTCCGATCTGATCGACCACTTCGTCCGCTACCAGTTCAATTGCCTGATCCATATACATGTCTTTGTACTGCGACATCGTGGAATCTTCATCATCCGATGTAAACGTATCTTTGACTTCCTTGAGCATCTGCTCAACAAAATAAGATTCAAAATCCTTAATTACACTTTTTAATTCATCTTCGGACGAATTCGATGAAATGTTTTTCAACGAACTCTGCAATGCATTGCCGGTCGCAGATGTGGCATCTGTCTTTGCCGATGTATAGTTAGAGTTAAGTCCTGATAATCCGGATAAATCCATTCGATATTCCTCTCTTTCGTATATCAGTCATACACTGATAAAACCCTCGAAGGAAGTTTCATCTTTCATGAAATTTCCTTTATCGTTTCAGATTGTTTGCGGTATCCAGCATGGAATCTGCGGTCGTGATCGCCTTTGAATTCAATTCGTAGGCACGCTGCGCAATAATCATATTGACCATCTCATCCGCAACCTGCACACTGGAGCCTTCCAGATAATGCTGACAAACCTTGCTTGCTTTCACACCGTTGGTCGTTCCTTCGAGCATTGGATTTCCCGATGCAGATGTTGCAGCAAGACGACTGGAGGAAAGTTTCTCCAATCCTGCTGGATTATTAAACTGATAGATTCCGAAAGACTGGTTTAATGAAACGACATTTCCTGTCTTTGCATCTTTATAACCAATGGAACCGTCCTGACTGAATACCATACTCTGTGATGTGGTTCCCTTCGGAACCATAATTTCATTTCCGCCTGCATCGAGCACCGGACATCCCTGAGAATCTGTAAGAATCGTATTTCCTGCCGCGTCAATACTCCAGGTAAAGTTACCGTTTCTCGTATAGTAAGTCTGTCCATCTTCTCCGCGGATCGCGAAAAATCCGTCTCCCTCGATTGCAAAGTCGGTATCATTGTCGCTTTCCAGCAACGCTCCCTGCTTATAGATCGAAGTCGTCGCAGCCACACGTGTTCCTAATCCGACCTGTGCACCAACCGGTTTCTGTTCTCCGTTCGCAGATGTTGTCTTTGTCTGTAATGTTTGGTACAGCAATGACTTGAACTCTGTCCGTTCCGCCTTGTACCCATTTGTATTCACATTTGCCAGGTTATGTGAAATTGTATCTACATTTGTCTGCTCCGCAATCATTCCTGTGGCAGCAGTATAAAGTGCACGCATCATAAGGCACTCTCTCCTTTCGATATCGGTATCCTGTTATCTTTCACTACTGTACCCTGCCCACATTGTTCACGGCACGGTCCAAAGTACTGTCAATGGAAGTAATCACCTTCTGATTTGCCTCGTACGCTCTCTGAATGGTAATCATATTGACCATCTCATTGACTACATTGACATTGGAAGTTTCCAGCACTCCCTGTTCTATCTTTGCGTCCGTCGCAATCCGGTTGCCGCCATCCAACAGGTTGTACATATTCTCTCCATATTTTTCCAGATAATCGTAATTGTCTACATCAACGACTCCCAGGGTTCCAACCACCTGATCATTCTGAATGATATATCCCATCTTGTTCACGGTAACTGTGGCATTCGGATCTACCTGAATAAAATTGTTCCGACTCGGATCACCATTCATCGCACCGGTCGCATTCAATACATAATCACCGTCTTTGGTAACAAGATAGCCTTCGGTATTGACCGTAAAAGAACCGTCTCTTGTATATTTTACAGAAGTGTTTCCCTGTTTATCGGTAAAAGCAATTGCAAAAAATCCGTTTCCATCAATTGCAAAATCTGTCGTGTTGTCCGTAACCTTAAAACTTCCTGTGGAATAATCGGTATACACCTGTCCCAAATGCACGCCATATGTAATGCCGCCAAGCTTCTTTGGCAAATAGGCATTCGAACTGTCTTTCAATCGAAAAGACATCTCATCTGCAAATGTGCGGGATGTCGTGCCTTCTTTCTTATATCCAGTTGTATCTGCATTCGCCAGATTATTCGCCAGAACATCAAGTCTTTTCATTTCATTGACCATGCCTGTATGGGCTGTATATAAACCTTTTACCATGCCTTACCTCTTCTTTTCTATACCATACAACAACCGATTATCTTCTAACCCTTATGTTATATATCGGCACTTTTCTAAAATACTTTACAACAAAAGTGCGCATATTTGCGCACTTTTATAATTACTTATTAATCATCATCTCTTTTTCCTGCAAGGAACTCTACATACTTTCCGGTTCCAATTGCAACACAGGTCATTGGATGTTCTGCTGTCATGGTATTAATACCGGTTCTCTCTTCGATCAGTTCCTCGAGACCACGTAATAATGCACCACCACCGGTAAGTACGATTCCACGATCTGCAACATCGGCTGCAAGTTCTGGTGGAGTCTTCTCCAATACAGAGTGTACCGCTTCTACGATCTGTAAAGTCGCCTCACGCAAAGCTTCCTCTGTCTCTTCAGAGCTTACCGTGATTGTTCTAGGTAAACCGGTTACAAGGTTACGTCCACGCACATCCATTGTCTCATTCTGTGCCAGTGGATAGCATGTACCGATCTTGATCTTGATATCTTCTGCGGTACGCTCACCAATCAATAAATTATGTTTCTTTCTCATATAACGGACAAGTGCCTCATCAAAATCATCACCTGCAATTTTGACCGAAGTACTTACAACAGATCCACCGAGGGAAATAACTGCGATATCCGAAGTACCGCCTCCAATATCTACAATCATGTTACCACATGGTCTGGAAATATCGATTCCGGCACCGATTGCTGCTGCGATCGGCTCCTCGATAATCTCTACTTCACGGGCTCCTGCCTGATAAGTCGCATCCTCAACCGCTTTCTTTTCTACTTCTGTGACACCGCTTGGTACACAGACGCTGATACGTGGTTTACGAAAGCTCTTCTTGCCAAGTGCTTTCTGAATAAAGTACTTGATCATTTTCTCAGTAACAGTGTAATCAGAGATAACTCCCTGACGAAGCGGACGAACCGCAACAATATTGCCCGGTGTACGACCAAGCATCAGGCGTGCTTCCTCGCCAATGGCTTTAATCTTATTTGTATCTCGGTCAAAAGCCACAACAGACGGCTCCTTTAAGACAACTCCCTTGCCTTTGATATATACTAAAATACTCGCAGTACCTAAATCAATTCCGATATCTGATCCGATCATTCCAAAAATGCCCCTTTCTGTCTTACTGTTATCTATCTGTAACCTGGTTTCACGCAGGCGCAAAACCGCAGTTAATCATATTTTGTGCATACAGTAACATTATATACAATTAATTCCATTTTTCAAACTTTTTTTTCATTTTAAGTTATTCTTAACATTTGAGACATCATATCGGTCTTTTTTCTCGTCTTTTTGCTCACTCGAGGCTCTGATAAAGAGAGTACCACGGCACTGTGGAAGGAAGCTTTTTGAAATCGGGGCGCTCGTATTCATACACCTTCGTGTCATTGTCGATTCGAATCACCCGATCCGCAAGCGACAGCGCGTCTGCCATATTGACCGCCATGATCACGACCGCAATTCCACGATCCAGCAGCCGTTTCTGCAATTCCCATATCAGGACTCTGTGCGCAAGATCTTCTCCCTTGAACGGCTGAATACAGAAAACGATCCTCGGCTTCTGCAATAAAACCCTCGTGTAGACCAATTCACTCTTCTGCTGCACCGTCAGTTCCGAAATCTTCCGCTCGCAGATGTCTTTCCCCATGTGTTCCTCAAGCATTTTTCTAAGATTCGCACGCACCTTAGCTGAATGCCACACCTCAGGGACTCTGTGATCCATGCAGATGCATAGATTATCAAGCACCGACATATGTGGGAAAATCATGCTTTCCCACGGCTGCTCCATGATAACAGCAATCCTCCGATCCATGATATTGTCGACCCGTTCTCCGTCCATATAGAGTTCGCCCGCATCCGGTATCTGCGAAAACAAAAGAATCTGAAACAGTTCACGTGATATCTTCTGTTCCAGACACTGAATTGCCAGACACTCCCCTTCTCTGACCGAGAAGTCAAGTTTTCTCAGATACTGTCCGGTCAGATTCCACACTTCGAAAAATGCCTTCCTCGGTTTTCCATTCCTCTGGTTTAACCGGTTCTGTACTTTCATTGTATATTCTTCTGAGCAATGCCGGATCGCGTTCTCGACCATCTCCCGCCCCTGCAGGATCTTTACAACACGCTTGTCCAGCATCAAAGCAATCCGGTCGCAGATGACAGCGAGTTCCTCGTGATGTGGACTGATATAGAGAAAAGAAAAGCCTTTTTTCGCATAATGCCGCATCAGTTCATACAGCCGGTTCATCTCACTGTCACTGATAATCGTGCTGATTTCCTTCATCACGATCAGCCGGTTATCTGCAACCACTGCACGCAGCATTTCCACAACAATCCGCTCAAAAGGTGTCAGTTTTTCTGCCATAGTATAAGGATTAATAGAAATTCCAGTCTCTTCCAGAAAAGGCGCCATCTGTTTCAGAAGAAAACGTTCATTCAGTAAATGCTGCCGGAACCCGCTCCGTAACACCATAACATTCGTCAGCACACTCTGTCCGTCTACCAGAGAACTGATATCTCCGATAATCGAGATCCGGTTCTTCATATGCCGCTCACTCACCCAGGAATCCACCAGCGTATCCCTGTAATAAAGATATCCGTGATACAGCGGTGGATACTCATGCAGCACCTTAAGGAGCGCCAAAAGTCCATTTGCCCCAATCGGCAGCAGCCCCATGATCTCGCCCTCAAAAATATTAAGATCAAAGTCCTGTAACAGTGTTTTTTCATTCTCGCAATAGGTTACATGTTCCATTCTTAATATTTCTTTTCTCATTTGAGCACCCCATGGTTTGTCAGTTCCCGCTCATCACTGATTGCCGGAATCGAGATCTCCACATCCGTTCCCACATTCTCCAGTGAATAAATGTGTAAGCCATACTCTTCACCGAAAATCAGATGAATACGGTGATTGACATTGTACAAAGCAATACCGCCTTTTTTCTCTCGTCTCGCATCGGAAATCTGATGGTCATTTCGACCAAGCCGCTGATTCAGTTTTGCGAGCGTCTTCTCATCCATTCCGACCCCATCGTCTGAGACGCAGATCAAAAGCCGGCTCTCTGTCAGAGACAAATGAATGGTCTGCGTTCCTTTGCCGAGTTTTAATTCCGTTCCGTGAATGATGCTGTTCTCCAGGATTGGCTGTAGGCTAAGCTTCGGGATCAGACAGTTACGGATTTCATCCTCATTGTCTTCCTCGAAATCAATCACCAGCCGGATTCTGTCCCCAAAGCGATACTGCTGGATCTTAAAATAAATCTCACAGTTATTCAATTCTTCCCCAACCGTCACAAGATTGTCCACCTTGCTGATCGTGTAGCGAAAGAATGTTGCCAATGCTTCCGTCATATCTGCCACACTGTCCACCCCTGCGATCAACGCCTCGCTGCGGATTCCGTCCAATGTATTATATAAGAAGTGCGGGTTGATCTGATTCTGCAACGCAAGATACTGTGCCTGCCTCTTGTTCAGAATAAACAGGTTGGTCGACATTAAAATCTCACGGATTTTTTCATTTTCCCGCTTTGACTCCGGTGTGAGCATCACATTACCCGCTTCCATCTGGTCGTAAGCATCAAGAATCATATAGCCATCCAGGAATTGTCTTCGCAGGGTCTCTTCTCTGCAGAACGGACGATAGATCCAGGCAAAAAACACAATACTCAGAAACAGTGCCAGAAGTGCCGTCAGAATCAGCGGTGCCGCCGAATCTCCATGCCGGTAAATTCCAGTCATCTCCACCACCATGATCACACTAAGGCCAAGCAGGATCATTCCTGTCAGCACACTGACCCGCGTAGAAATATAGCGGATTTTACCGTGTTCTTTTTTCATAGCGTGCCTCCCTATCCGTAAAGTTTCCGAAATACTGCAGGCTTCACGCCCACAACCTTATCAAACATCTGCGTAAAATGCTTCTGATCATTGTAGCCTACTTTTCTGCAGATCTTCGCCACAGAAAGATTCGTATCCCTAAGCATGATCTTCGCCTCTTCCATACGAAGATTCGCCAGATATTTTGCAAATCCAACATCCGTCTCTTTCTTGAACAGTACGCTAAAATACGCAGGGCTCAATCCTACCTGGCTGCTCACCTCATCCAGCGAAATCTGTTCCATATAATGATTTTTCATATATTGTTTTGCCAGACGCACCGGTCTGGTCGAATCTTCCTCATACTGATCAAGCTTCTCTCTGAACAACCGGTTTTCAAACTCTTTCAACGTACCGATCAGTTCTCTTGCACCGGAGCAGGCGTTACAGGATTCCTCAAACTTTTTCATAACATCGGTTTTGTCCTGCAGATTCATCCGTATAATGAACAGCTTTCCGGCTTCTGTGACCGCCTCAAACAATTCGAATCCCTGTGCATCCTTTGTGTCAAAAATCTCGTGTGCCAGATGATCATTTGCAGCCTCAACCGCCTCTGCGCTTAAAGTTTCAAATGCATAATCCAGTTCCCTTGTATACTGCTCAAACAGTTTCTTCTCATAAAGCACCGGATTCCGCTCCTGATAGAGATACATCCTTCCATTGCCCTTCAGTAGGCGGTCCTTCAACACAAATCGCGCGTTCTGCAGCGATGCGCCAAGGCGTGTCGGTTCCGTCTCAAAAGTGCCGAGTGCCAATGTAAATACCGTATCCCCAAACAGATGCTGCTGCATGTTCATCTGATTTAATGCATCCTGCAAGCTTTTTTCCACATCCTGCTGCCAGTCATGTGCGCAGTTTAACACGCCATATATATTGAAATGGTGCTGATAAAAACTCCACTCATAACAATTCTTGCGCAGGCCACATTCAAACACCTTCTCCATCCGTTCCTGATAGGTCGGCATCATATTGTGTGTTTTCTCGTGATCCGTATCGTCCACCCGCAGACAGAATCCTAAGAAAAGGCCTTCTCTGACAGGGAAATGATACTGTTCCTCAAACATTTCTTCCGTGATCGCCGGAGCCTGAATATCAAGAAGCCTCTCGATCATAAGCTGACGGAGCTTTCTCGCATCTTCCTTCTGATGTCTCTTCGTATCCTCGTGTGCAGCTTCTTCCTGCCGCATTTCTTCTATTTTGACTTTGATCTTCTGCAATGTCTCGCAGAGTTCCTCCTTGTTGATTGGCTTCAGCAGATAATCATACACGCCGTATTTCAACGCCGTCTGTGCATAAGAGAAATTTGCATAACCGCTGATGATCACAATCTGCAGATCCGGGCAGATCTCGTGTGCACGCCGGATCAGATCAAGACCATCGCATCCCGGCATCCGGATATCCGTGATCAGGATGTCAGGATGTTCCCTTTTTAATAATGCCAGCGCCTCGATTCCGTTTGATGCAAATCCAGCCAGTTCCAACCCGATCTCATCCCAATCGACCAACGCCTGGATCAGCCTGCAAATTCGGTTTTCATCATCTGCAATTACGACTTTCATTCTAATTCCCCCGATAATTTTCTATTTCTACCATCATTATACTATATCTCTTTTTTATATGCAAAGACAGCCACTGCAAGAAGCAGTAGCCGTCTCCACTTGGATGTAATGAGAATATTTTTATCAATTTACTCGATATTATCTTTGGTCAGAACAGATACACCGGTATCGGTAACTTCACCATTGTGGCTGTTGCCGCCTACCGCATCGATACAGGCATCTACACCAAGCTTACCCATCTGATCCGGATTCTGTGACATTGTTGCCAGTAAGAAACCATCTTTAATGAGTGACTTAATGGAATCAGAAGTGTCGAAACCTACACCAATGATATCTGCATTTCCGGAAGCCTTAATCGCATTTCCTGCACCTGTTGTCGATCCTTCGTTACAACCGAAGAGTCCGACAACGCCCTGTGTGATATAGTTCTGTGCTGCTTCCTGTGACTTTGCTGCATCACCATCACAGTACTGTGTCTCAAGGAGATTGAAATCAGTTCCCTCAAATGCGGAGCGGAAACCGGTCTCACGGTCAACACATGACTGGGTTGCTGTATTTACATTGATAACTCCGATATCACCGGATGTGATGCCTTTGTCCTCTAATGCCTTAATCATTGTCTCGCCAGCAGTCTTACCAGCTGCTACGTTATCTGTTGAGAAAGTTGCCTCTGCTTCTACATTTGCAGGAGAGTCAACATATACAACCTTGATTCCGGCTGCGATTGCATCCTGTAATGCTCCAGAAATGGAATCCGGTCCGTTGGCAGCCACCATGATGGCATCGTATCCGTTTGCAACCGCATTGTTTACACATTCGATCTGCTGTGCATCATCCTTTGTGTTTGGTGCATTAAAGTCAAGTGTAACGCCCTTTGCCTTGGCCTCAGCTTCTGCACCGTCCTTCAGATTTAACCAATACTGGTCAATGGAATCCATTGTGATCAATGCGATCTTAACATCTCCGCCTGCGGTGCTGTTATCTGCACTTGATGCATCTGACTGTGTGCCTGCGTTCGCGTTGCTGCTGGATGCATTGCCCCCACCGCATCCAACCAGTGATGTAACTGCAAGTGCCATACAACACAATGCTGCCAATACTTTTTTCTTCATAGTTTCATATCCTCCTTAATGAATACTTGATTTATTTACACAGGTCTGATTCGACCACTATGTACTCTGTTATTTGTTTTTCTTCTTAAGTCCTTTTCCACTTCGGCTTACGATATCAAGCAATACCGCACATACTACGATGACACCGATAACGATACGCTGGATACCAACCTGTGCGCTGACCATGTTGAGACCATTCTGTAATGTCTGCCATACTGCTGCACCTGCGAATGTTCCGAGCAGTAATCCGGATCCACCGAGTGGAGAAACGCCACCGATAACACCGGCTGCAACACCATACATCTCATACATGTTACCAGCTTCCATGTTACCCATTCCTGCCTGTGCACAAAGGATCAGACCAACCACTGCTGCACATACCTCTGCAACCAGATAAGCTTTTGTTGTTGTTGCGACAACATTGACACCGGATAACTTTGCTGCCTCGACATTGGAACCGATCGCATAAATATGACGTCCGCTTCTTGTCTTAGAGAGCATAAAGAAGAAAATAATGAAAATCACTAATGCGATCCAGAATGTGGAATACACACCAAAAAGCTTTCCATAGTAGAAGAAATCCTGAAATCTCTTTGCGCTGTCCGTTCCGATCACTTTTCCGATATTGTCGGTGTTACGGTTGCCATTGATCATATAGGCAATACCGCGGGCAACGAACATAGTTCCAAGTGTTGCGATAAATGGAGGAAGCTTAAATTTTCCAACCAGAATACCGTTGACAACACCAATCACCAATGCGCATAAAATCGTAACAATGATGGCAAGAATCGGCGAAACGCCTTTTACCATAAGTGTTGCGGAAATCATTGCACTCATTCCGACAACGGATCCAAGCGACAGATCAATGTTTCCGGTGATCATTACAAAACTCTGTCCGATACCAACCAGTAAGAAGATCGACATGGCACGTAACAGGTTCATGTTATTCTGTAACGAAAATACACTCGGATTGATAATTCCAAATACTACATAGATAATGATCAAAGCCACAAAAGCTGTAATTGACGCGCCCATACCGCGAATTTCTATAATTTGTTTCAATTTACTATTTTTCGTACTCATTGCATCTATTCCTCTCCGGCACTTTTCTTCGCCATTTTATTTTCAAAAGCAGTTGCATATTCCAGGATCTGGTTCTGGGTTACGTCCTTTGCCATAACCTCTCCCGTGATTCTTCCGTCACACATGATCAATATACGATCCGCAACGCCCATAACCTCCGGCATCTCGGAAGAAACAAACATAACTGCAATTCCCTGCTGCTTGAGCTGGTTCATAAGATTGTAGATTTCAACTTTAGCTCCGACATCGATTCCTCTTGTCGGCTCATCGAAAATTACAACTCTTGAATTTCTTGCCAACCACTTTCCGACTACAACCTTCTGCTGATTTCCTCCGGACAATGTGTCTGCGTTGGAATTCAGATTCGCGACCTTGATCATCAGGTTCTTTACTGCCTTGTCGCACAATTCGTTGTCCTTTGCTTTATTGATCACGCCAAGCTTGTTGCAGACAAGATCAAGATTCGGAAGTTCCAGATTCTGACGAATACTCAATTTGGTACATAAACCATCTTTCTTTCGATCTTCTGGTGCAAGTACGATTCCTGCTTTAATTGCATCCATCGGCTTCTCGATTTTGACCTCATGTCCATCGAGACAAATCTCTCCGGACTCCTTTGGATCCGCGCCGAAGATTGCACGGGTTGTTTCCGTTCGTCCGGCACCCATCAGTCCTGCAATTCCTACGATTTCACCCTCATACAGGGAAAAGTTGATATCCCTCACCAGTCTTCCTGCATTCAGATTCTTCACTTCGAAGATCTTCTTTCCCTTCTTGCACTCCACTCTCGGGAATTTCTCTTTGATCTCTCGTCCAACCATATTCTGGATGATCTGATCCATAGTGAAATCTTTGAAGTCTCCTTCCGTGATGTACTGACCATCACGCATAATCGTCACATGATCCGTGATATGCTGCAGTTCCTCAAGTCTGTGTGAAATATATACAATTCCGTGTCCGGATGCTTTCAATTGATGAATGATCTTAAAGAGATCATCAATCTCCTTGGAAGTCAACGCGGATGTCGGCTCATCCATGATCAGGATCTTTGCATTGATGGAAAGTGCTTTTGCAATCTCGATCATCTGCTGCTTTGCGACGGAAAGTTCACCGACCATCTGCTTCGGATTGATGTCCATTCCGAGGCTTCCGAGAATCTCTCTGGCTTCTGCCTCCATCTGTGCATTCTTAAGTGCAAATCCGTTTCGCTTCTCCCGACCAAGAAACATGTTCTCCGCAACAGTCAGATGCTTACACATGTTTAATTCCTGATGGATGATTGCCACACCAGCCTGTTGTGCTGTCTTCGGATTCAGATTTCCATACTGCTGTCCAAATATTTCAAGATCTCCGCTATCTCTTGTGTAGACTCCGCTGAGGATCTTCATCAATGTTGATTTTCCGGCTCCGTTTTCCCCAAGTAATGCTTCTACCGTGCCGGCTCGTAAATGAAACTGTACATTATCCAGAGCTTTTACACCCGGAAATGTTTTCGTAATATTCTCCATAGAGACGATTACTTCGTTCATGACTTTTACCACCGCCTTTGTTTTATTTTCATGAATGCTTTGTTTTATAATTTTATTATAAGAATTTCGTGCATCTCATAAAGTGGGGATTTTTTATCTTTAGGGTGGTATTTTTACGATATTGCTTTCTATGTGATCCTAAGGCAAAAGAATAGCCACAGCGTATCACCTGCTGATATACTGCGGCTTTCTTCTATGCTAAAAACAATTCAAGATTCTCACTCAGTTTGTTGGCAACATCCGTCAGATCCTCCATCAGAGTGGTAAGTCCCCGCATCTCCTCTGTCATCTGTCCGGTCATGGTCTCCGCATTTGCCGATACGAAAGCGCTGTCCTCCGCAGCTTCCGCAATCTGCTGGATAATATTGGATACATTCTCCTTTGCCTGATTCATGTCAGCAATATTCTTCTGCATCTCGGATTCTTTATGGTTGACATTGAGAATACTCTCATTCAGTTCGTCAAAGATCTTCTTGGTCTTATCCACACTTTCTTCCTGCTTCTTTAGCGTGTCCTCAATGATGTCCATCGCCTGAACAATGCCCTCTGTCTTGACAACCAGTTCACGAATATTCTGTCCAATCTTTGCTGCAGAATTGTTTGACTGCTCCGCAAGCTTCTGGATTTGTTCCGCAACAACTGCAAATCCTCTTCCTGCCTCACCTGCACGCGCAGCCTCAATGCTGGCGTTGAGTGCAAGCAGATTCGTCTCCTCCGCAATATCGGTAATATATTCTGTGACGCTCTTGATCTGCTGTACCGACTCGTTTGTCACCATCACCTGCTGGCTGATATCCTTTACAGTCTCCTGGGAATTGCGACTGCTAAGCAGAAGTTCCTCAAGAATATTCTGACTCTCTCTTGACGAACTCTCCATATCGATTGACAGCTTATTAATATCGCTGATATGATCCAGCATCAGATTGATTGCGGAGTTCGTTGTCTCCACATCCTCCGTTGCATTTCTCGTCTCTGCTTTCTGCGTATTTGCTGTCGTACTGATCTGATCAATATTCAGGCTTGTTTCCTTTGCCGCAGCTGCCACCCGCTCCGAGATCGCATTCAGATGCTCTACGGCCTGTTTCAGTGTCTCCGTGCCTCGTTTCGTCTCCGATAACAGTTCATCAATCTTGACTCTGAGTTTCTCTGTACCCTGCGCAAGTTCCCCAAATTCATCCGACCGCTTGATACGGATCAGACGGTCATCCGAGAGATCTCCCATAGAAACTCTCAGTAGCACTCTCCGCACATCATGCAATACCTTGGTCAGTGAACCTATGTATACGAAGATAAAGAGGATGACGGCCAGCAAAATTACAAATGACACTGCTACGCTTACCATAATAAAACGCTTTATCATATGCTGAAATGTCTCTGCCGACTGCGAAGCCATCATTGCTCCGATCACACTTCCGTCACTGGACTGTGTGATAGGAATAATATAGGCATGACACATTTTATGATCGATCTCAATGTTCTTGTACCACAGTTCCGCGCCCTGCTGCAGGGTATAGGTTTTGATGTTCTCTCCTGCCTGCATACCGATCCATCGCTGATCCTTATCATTTTTAATCGAAGTCATGACCGCAGTGTCCTTGAAAAAGAATGTAATGTCAACACCCGTCTTTTCTTTGAGACCGTCTACAACCGATGTCTCCGTCGACACATCAAAATTCTTTCCACGCCAGACATCTCCATCACTTTTTAATGCATAATCTCCATAACCCTGACTCTGGTATAAATTGAGTGCTGCGATTGCGCTCGAATAGAGACTGCTTTTGGTCTCCTTGTACATTCCGTCCTTGAACTGCGCCAGACCAAGTATCATCGAAAATACGGTAAGAAGTATCATCGGGACGCAACACAGAGTCAGCATTTTCTGCTTAAATCGGAATCTAATCTTCATCGCGTCTCCTCCTTACATCGACTCTTTGGTAATAACCGTTACACCGGTATCCGTCTTGGTATTGGTGTCTGTATAAGATCCTTCCAATGCCTGAATTGCGATTGTCAGTCCGTCATGTCCCATCGCCTGTGGCTTCTGTTCCATTGTTGCATAAATGATACCTTCTGAAACCAAAGCCAGAACATCGTCGGATGTATCAAAGCCGACAATGTTGCTCTGTGCACCAGACTCTTTGATGGTATTTCCGATTGCGACGGTGGTTCCCTCGTTACAGCCGAAGAAACCGACATAGCCGTCATTCATGCCCTGTGTAACCGCATCCGCTACCTTCTGTGCATCATCCTCCATATAAACCGTATCCGCAAGTGTAAAATCCGTTCCCTCAAATGCTTCCCGGAATCCCTTTTCTCTTGCAACACAGGATGCTGTATCTTTTGTGACACCCATGATTCCGATGGTTCCGCTCTCCGCTCCGTTATTCTTCAAAGTCTCAAGCATCGTCTCACCTGCTGTCTGTCCAGCTTTCTCATTGTCTGTTGCCAGTGCTGTGACACAATCGTAGCTTGCCGCACTGTCCACATAAACAATCTTGCAGCCTGCGTCTGCAGCTTTCTTCAAGCTGTCATTGACTCCATCCGCGCTATTGGCCGCAATCAATATCACATTGGCTCCATCCGCTACTGCCTGATCCACGCAGGCACTCTGCAGCGCATCATCGTGAGAATCCGGTCCGATCCATTTGTATGTCACGTTGCCAAGTTCACTGACCGCCTCCTGACAGCCTTTATCAATCGACTGCCAATAACTGTCTGTCAGATCCATCGTGATCAGATATACTTTATAATTTGTTCCTGATGAAGTTTTCTCAGTTTCGTCCTGCTGTACGTCCGCGTCCGCACTTCCCATCTGTTCTGTAACGGATGATGTCATCGGCTGATCCGGCATAATGATTTCAGGAGTGGTCTGCGTACCGCATCCCACCATCATGAGTCCCAAACTAATACAACTAATCCATTTCCATAATTTTCTCATAGCCATTACCCCCTGTCTTTTGTCCTATTATATCATCGTCTAATTTTATTGTCAAAAATATACAATAAAATTGCATTTAATCGCAAATTATTGTGCAACTTTGTGTTGCATAGTGCAAGAAACTACCATGCTGCACTATTTTTGCATAGCACAATATAACCCCATCGTATCAGACGCGATGAGATTATAAAGTTGCACAATGCCCTTATTTCATTGTATATTAGGGATTTAAAAGATTTGCCGCCCCGATAATTCCGGCAAGATTTCCCAATGTCGCGCACTGAACCGGCGGAACAAACGCACGATCACCGGCAAAACAAAGCTTTGCAAGCTTTTCGTTTACCGGGTCAGTCAGTTTCTCCCCCTGATTGCAGACGCCACCGGAAAGCAATACCATATCCGGGCGAAACAGGTTCACAAAATTAGCAATGGTTTCTGTAAGATAATCAATATACTGGTTGACGACCGTCTCCGCGGTATCATCCTGTTGCTGCATGGCATCAAACGGAATCTTTCCGTTCATCTGATTTAAATCGTCCCCACACATACGATTCAGCAGAGACTGCGGATTCTCCTTTGCAGCTTCCTGCGCGCTTCGGATCAATCCATTGGCGGATACGTAGCTTTCCACACAGCCTCTTCGTCCACAGGTGCAAAGTCTGCCTCCCATGATCAATGAAGTATGTCCAAGCTCTGCGCCTCCGGCATGCGCACCTTCAAAAATTCTGCCATCAATAATAACGCCGCCACCAACTCCGGTGCCAAGCGTAAGCAAAACAACATTATCAATTCCTTTGGCTGCACCAGCCTTGGATTCCCCAAGTGCTGCACAGTTTGCATCATTGGAAACACGAATCAGACAATCCGACTCCAAGAATTTGTGCATAAGATCTGCAAGCGGGACATCAATCCATGCAAGATTGTTGGAATACGGAACCGTACCGTGCTTTGCATCAATGGTTCCTGCGCAGCCGATGCCGACTCCCTGAATGTCCTCCACGGACAGGGATTCTTCTGCCAACAGCTTCCTAACCAGATCTGCCATATCACGGATTACAGATTCTGCCGGCCGCTTTGCATCCGTCGGTGCAAAGGACTGTCGGATCAGATTCTGTTTCTCATCCACGATTCCTACTTTAATATTGGTTCCGCCTAAATCAATTCCTACTCGATACATTTCATTCACCTTTTCTCTCATAATGAATACCCATATCCATGGGCATAATTAATAGAAACGAAAACAAAGATTCATGATCTAAAAGGTGTGGTCTATGGCAACCATAGCAGATATTGCGCCGAATGTCAACGTTTCTGCAACATCCGGCGCAGGAATCTTTAGGATAAATACGGAGCAAGAAATTGTCCCGTATAAGATTCCGGTACCTGACAGACTTCCTCCGGCGTTCCCTTAGCGATCACGGTTCCGCCGCCGTCTCCGCCTTCCGGTCCCATATCGATGATATAGTCTGCTGTCTTGATCACATCCAGATTATGTTCTATCACAACTACCGTATTTCCACCCTCAGACAATTTACGGAGAATTTCCACGAGCTTGTGAACATCCGCAAAATGCAGACCGGTCGTCGGCTCATCAAGTACATAAATCGTCTTTCCGGTACTCCGCTTACTCAGCTCCGTAGCCAGTTTAATTCTCTGTGCCTCGCCTCCGGATAATTCTGTAGAAGGCTGGCCAAGCTTGATATAGGAAAGCCCCACATCGTACAATGTCTGTATTTTTCTCTGGATTGTTGGAACGTTTTTAAAAAATTCCAATGCCTCTTCCACCGTCATATCCAGCACATCGTAAATACTCTTTCCTTTATATTTCACTTCCAGTGTTTCACGATTGTAACGCTTTCCACCACATACTTCACACGGCACATAAACATCCGGAAGGAAATGCATCTCTATCTTGATAATACCGTCACCACTGCAGGCTTCGCACCGTCCGCCTTTTACATTAAAACTGAAACGCCCCTTCTTATAACCTCTGGCTTTCGCATCTGCTGTGGCCGCAAAAAGATCACGGATCATATCAAACACACCTGTATAAGTTGCCGGATTCGAGCGCGGTGTACGGCCGATCGGTGACTGATCGATATCAATGATTTTGTCCAGTTGTTCAACTCCAAGTATATCATCATGTTCCCCCGGCACACATCGTGCGCGGTTCAATGTTCTCGCCAGATGCTTATAGAGAATTTCATTTGTGAGGGAACTCTTTCCCGAACCAGACACTCCGGTAATACAGGTCATGATACCAAGCGGAATATCCACATCAATATTTTTCAGGTTGTTTTCCCTCGCACCTTTTATTGTAAGAAATCCCGTCGGTTTCCGACGTTCCTGTGGTACCGGAATTTTGATGCGCCCACTGAGGTACGCACCGGTAATGGATTTCTTACATTTCATAATATCTGCTGCTGTACCTGCTGCCACAACTTCTCCACCATGTACGCCCGCTGCCGGTCCGATATCCACAATATAATCAGCAGCCCGCATGGTGTCTTCATCATGTTCAACAACAATCAGTGTATTTCCCAGATCTTTCAGATTCATCAACGCCCGCAAAAGCTTATCATTGTCTCTCTGATGCAGACCGATACTCGGCTCATCAAGAATATAGGCAACGCCCACCAGTCCGGAACCAATCTGGGTTGCCAGACGGATTCTCTGTGCCTCACCTCCGGACAATGTACCTGTCGCACGGGTCAGGGTCAGATATTCCAATCCAACTTCTTTCAAAAATCCAACTCTTGCCCGGATTTCTTTTAAAATCTGATCTCCAATAAAGTGCTGCTGTTGTGTCAGTTCCATCCCATCCAGGAATACACACAGATCTTTCACCGCCATATTGGTCATCTCGTAAATATTTTTGTCTGCCACGGTAACTGCAAGGGAACTCTGCTTCAAGCGCTGTCCATGACAGGATGCACAAGGTGTAATGCGCATAAACTGCTCATACTCCTGCTTCATAGTGTCCGAACCGGTCTCGCGGTAACGACGCTCCACATTTTTGATAAGACCTTCCCAGTTGAGATCATACACACCTTCTCCACGCTGTCCCTTGTAATGTACCTTGAGAATTCTTCCGTCTCCACCATGAATCAGCATATGACGGATTTCTTTTGGCAGGTCACAATACGGCGTATCCAGAGAAAAACCATATCCTTCGGACAGTGCCCGTAACGTGGCATAGGTGTAGCTGGACGGATCCGTGCAGGACTGCCAGCCCATCACCTGAATCGCTCCTTCTGAAATGGAAAGCTTCTTGTCCGGAATCATCAGATTCTCATCAAACTCCATCTTATAGCCAAGTCCATAACAGGTCGGACATGCTCCGAACGGATTATTGAAGGAAAAGCTTCGCGGCTCCACCTCGTCAATACTGATTCCGCAATCCGGGCAGGCAAAATTCTGAGAAAAGTTCATCGGTTCTCCATCGATCACATCCACGATAGCATTTCCCTCGGACAGATCAAACACATTCTCCAGAGAATCCGTCAGACGCTTCTCGATTCCCTCCTTAATCACAAGCCGGTCCACCACGATATCAATATTGTGCTTGATATTTTTGTCCATCGGAATCGTCTCAGACAATTCATACATATTTCCGTCCACAATCACGCGGACATAACCGCTTTTCTTGGCTTTTTCAAACAGCTTCTGATGTTCTCCCTTGCGTCCTCTGACAACCGGTGCCAGAATCTGTATCCTTGTGCGTTCCGGCAGTTTCATTACCGCATCTACCATCTGATCGATCGTCTGTTTTTCAATTGCACGGCCACATTTCGGACAATGTGGAATACCAATACGTGCATACAAGAGACGGAAGTAATCATAGATTTCCGTCACCGTTCCGACCGTAGAACGTGGGTTACGGTTCGTCGATTTCTGGTCGATGGATATTGCCGGTGGAAGTCCTTCGATCGATTCCACGTTTGGTTTCTCCATCTGGCCAAGGAACTGTCTTGCATAGGAAGACAAAGATTCCATGTAACGTCTCTGTCCCTCCGCATAAATTGTATCAAACGCAAGCGAAGATTTTCCGGAACCGGACAATCCTGTCAGTACCACAAATTCGTCTCTTGGTATATCAATATCAATCGCTTTCAAATTGTGCTCATTGGCACCTCGTATTTTTATATATTTTCTTTGCTTTTTTGGCATTGTATTTCTCCTTATCAATCATAACAAAGTTATGATCAGTCAATCTCCCTGAGCATATTCTTCAATGTTACCATCTTGTCACGGTATTCTGCGGCAGCTTCAAAATTCAGCTCTGCAGCCGCTTTCTTCATCTTCTTCTGAATATCTCCAATAAGTTTTTCCAGTTCTTTCCGGCTCATGGATTCCGGATCCTTGTCGAATTCCATCTCCTCCGCAGCAACCTTTTTCGATATTGCAATGAGATCACGTACCGATTTCTGAATCGTTGTCGGTGTGATTCCATGTTCCTCATTGTACTGTTGCTGAACTTCGCGCCGGCGTTTTGTCTCGTCGATTGCCACACGCATAGAGTCCGTAATTTTGTCCGCATACATGATCACATGACCCTCGCTGTTTCGCGCCGCACGGCCAATCGTCTGAATCAGCGAAGTCTCCGAACGCAGGAAACCTTCTTTGTCTGCATCGAGAATTGCAACCAGTGTAATCTCCGGTATATCCAGTCCCTCTCGCAACAGGTTGATACCGACAAGCACATCAAACACATCGAGACGCAGATCACGAATAATCTCCGCCCGTTCCAATGTGTCAATATCGGAATGCAGATACTTCACGCGGATTCCCAGTTCTCCCATATACTGTGTCAGATCCTCCGCCATCCGCTTGGTCAATGTCGTGATCAGCACTTTATGGTGATTCTTTGTCTCTTTATTTACTTCACCGATCAGGTCATCAATCTGTCCTTCTACCGGACGCACGGAAATCTCCGGATCCAGAAGTCCCGTCGGACGAATAATCTGTTCTACCCGCAGAAGTTCATGCTCATCCTCATACACATTCGGCGTAGCAGAAACAAATAACATCTGATCGATCTTGCTTTCAAATTCTTCAAAATTAAGTGGACGGTTATCCAACGCAGACGGAAGGCGGAATCCATAATCCACAAGCGTTGTCTTTCTCGAACGGTCTCCCGCGTACATGCCCCGCACCTGCGGAATCGTGATATGCGACTCATCCACAATGATCAGAAAATCATCCGGAAAATAATCTATCAAAGTCTCCGGCATCTCCCCCGCGGCACGTCCGGCAAGATGACGCGAATAGTTCTCAATTCCACTGCAGAATCCGGTTTCTTTCATCATCTCGATATCAAAATTTGTCCGTTCTGCGATGCGCTGTGCTTCGAGAAGTTTATCTTCGCCTTTAAAATACTTCACCCGTTCCTCGAGCTCCGCTTCAATGCGGTCACATGCCGCATTCATTTTCTCCTGCGGAACCACATAATGCGATGCCGGGAAAATTGCAATATGCTGCAGAAGACATTTAATCTCCCCTGTCAGAACATCTACCTCGGTAATCCGGTCAATCTCATCGCCAAAAAACTCCACGCGCACTGCCGTATCGGTATTGTTTGCCGGAAAAATTTCCAAAACATCTCCATGCACCCGGAAAGTACCGCGCTTGAAATCCATCTCATTACGCGTATATTGCATATCGATCAATCCCTTGATCACATCGTCCCGATCAATCTCCATACCAGGGCGCAGGGAAACCATCATATTCATATAGTCATCCGGACTACCAATTCCATAAATGCAGGATACCGATGCGACAATGATAACATCTTTTCGCTCCGCCAAAGCAGCCGTCGCCGAAAGACGCAGCTTGTCAATCTCATCATTAATCGAAGAATCTTTTGCTATATAAGTATCCGACTGCGGCACATATGCCTCCGGCTGGTAATAATCGTAATAAGATACAAAGTACTCTACTGCATTTTCGGGGAAAAATTCCTTCATCTCACCATACAACTGTCCTGCAAGTGTTTTATTATGTGAAATAATCAGCGTCGGTTTATTCAGTGCCTGGATAACATTCGCCATCGTAAATGTCTTACCGGAACCGGTAACACCAAGCAAAGTCTCAAACTGATTGCCTTCTTTAAATCCTTTAACTAATTTTTCAATTGCCTGTGGCTGATCGCCGGTTGGCTGATACTTACTGTGCAAAACAAAATGATCCATATATGCTCTCCTGCTATTATTGACTTCCATTTTATCTTTCCCTTGATTATAGCAAAGTATAAAAAAAAAGTACAGAACAAAATCGAACTTTTGTTCTGTACCTCTATTTTACTTTCGAAAACTATAATAAAGACATCCGTCTTTCATTCCACCCCTGCATTCTGCCAGTTCACTAACTGTCACAAGCTGATATCCTCGCTCCACCAGCGTTGGGATGATTGTCGTGGAAGCATTGGCTGTTGCCTCGTATAAATCATGCATCAAAACAATGTCTCCATCTTTTACATGATCCAGAACCGCCGTCTTTGTGCTTGCCGCATTACGTGTTCTCCAGTCGAGTGTATCGATCGACCACAAAATCATCGGCATACCGGTCTGGCTTTTTACCATATTATTGACGGCACCTCCTGGTGGACGCATCACGATTGGAGCTGTCCCCGTTATCTTCTTTACCGCTACATTTGTCCGGCTGACCTGATTTCTTATCCCAGCAGCATCCGCCCGTGTCAGGATTTTATGCTCATAAGTATGATTACCGATTTCACAGCCCATTCCATATGCCTTCTTTACGGTATCGGAATACATCGGTACACGATTTCCCACGACAAAAAATGTGGCAACCGAATTATTTTCCTTAAGTGTCTTTAAAATGCGTGGTGTATAGATTGACGGTCCATCATCATAAGTCAAAGCAACCATCTTCTTATTTTTGTCGATTTTTCGCAGTAAAACGCCTTTTTCACTAAAATAGCATAAATAGTGGGATATTGTTTTCTTTCCGGTTACCATTTTACCATTTTTCGGAGAAAAATAATATTTTTTTCCATTGATCGTGCGCCATCCGGTCTTGCGCTTTCCGTTGACCGCAAAATAGTAGGTTGCCTTGCCGACTTTTCGTTTTCCAACATAGGCTTTCCCGCTTTTGCCGAAATAATACTTACTTCCGCTTACGGCCTTCCATGTATTTTTAATCTTAACGCCATCCTTATAGTAAAACAAATTACCGTTCTCATCACGAATCAGCCCCTGCAATACCGGCTGTGGTTCCACCGTATCAGGCTCATCCGCGCCCGGATTCTCGTTATCCGGCATTGCTGTATCCGTATTTTCACAATCGAAATCTTTGACATCCGAAATCACCGGATCTGTGTGATTCTCTCCTCCCGCTTCGGCAGCACGGACCGTCTCCGAAGCCGCACTGCTGACCGTTTCAAGCGGACTGATCAGTGTCAACGCCAATACCAATACCATAACCAATCTCTGAATGATTTTTCTCATACGCATCCCCCTGTTCCACCTCTGTTTTGCCTGACCGAAATGATACTTATCTTCTGGCGGTCAGATGGTTCGATGTTTTTCCTCTAATCATCTATGTTTATCATACAAGAAGCGCTCCCGGAATACCATCAAGTTTTGTTAAAGAATTTCTTAATATCACTTAAGGAATTTCATGCATATCTTATAGTATACCCGCATATATGAAAAGGAGGAAAAATTATGCCAAGATTTACAAATCAGGCTCAATTGCGTTACGGCAATTCCGTAACAAATTCAAACATTGCTGTAGGGGAAATTCTTGAAGTACTTTCCATGACCAAGACTGCTGTACGGGACCAATATAATCCAAACGGACCTATCACCTATGTCATCAGCATTCTGAATTCAGGCACACTCCCAATGAACGGTCTTACTCTGACCGACAACCTTGGAGCTTACGCTTCCGGGACAGCCACGCTGACTCCTCTTAACTATCTTGCTGACTCTGTAAAATATTATGTAAATGGGGTTTTGCAGACCACACCAACCGTTACCGCAGGACCGCCGCTCTCCATTACGGGAATCAATGTTCCTGCCGGAGGCAATGCGATCATTGCCTATGAAACACAGACAAATGCGTTTGCCCCTCTACAAAGTGAATCAGCAATCACAAATATCGTCACTGCGGAGGGTGGAGGAATCACTTCCATCACCGCAGAAGAAACCGTCGGTGTTGTCGCCGCTCCAATTCTTGCAATCACCAAGTCTGTCAGCCCGGTCCCGGTTACTGAAAACGGAACTCTGACCTACACGTTCCAGATTCAGAACTCCGGTAATACCGCTGCCGATGCCGCAGCCGGAATTGTTGTCACTGATACTTTCACGCCTCGTCTGTCCAACCTGACTGCAACGCTGAACGGCACAGCGCTTGTACTGAATACCGACTATACTTACGATGAAACAACCGGCGAATTTGCAACTGTCGCCGGACGTATCACCGTGCCGGCCGCAACCTTTATCACAAATCCGGCAACCGGCACGATCAGCACCGATCCGGGAGTCACCACCCTCACGATTTCCGGAACCATCTAAAATAAGGGGCAGCCTGTGCTGCCCCATTTTATTTTCGAAACGGATATATGTTTTTATCGCCTACAAGCTGTCCCTCATACTACAAGCCATCTCATACTGTGCTTTATGCCGCTCCTCAACCAGAGCCTTCGGATAACGGATCAATCCATGGTTTTCATGTGGATCATTGAAATAGTATCCTTCCTCATCATATCCGACAAGCAGCATACAATGCTCGTTTGACCGCCACGCAAATAACTCACCACTGTCCAAAAGCGTCCACTGAGGACCGATGATTTCTTTCTTCATATCGATGCATGCCCAGAACACAACCGGCATCTCCCGGTCAATATAGCGCTGGATTAATTTCTGCATCGATGTTCCCGTCTCATCGACCACCCTGTACTTATCCCCAACCGCTTTCTGCAGCGCCTCGCAGATTACCGGCGCGTAGCACCCAAACGAATCCTTGTCATACGGGCTTCCGCAAAAAGCCTTGCGCGGATCCGGTCCGTACAACTGTCCGTCCCGTTCCTGCATCGGCACACACGGAACATAATTCCGGATAAATTCATCCACTGTGATCTCATATCCGAGATACTGCAGAAGCATCGTTGCCGACACGCTCTCACATCCGGTCGGATAGGAAACACTCTGATCGATATATGGTACCTCTATTATCTTTCGCATGTTATTTTCTTCTTCTCCCAAAGCATGCCGCTTCCACTCCTGCCTCACTGCCGCATGCAAATTTTCATCATTTACAGCATTGACACATCATTTGTGAAATCATTTTTGATTCTGTATTTTATCACTATATGATTACGCAGCCACGCTTTTCTTCTCGCGCGCAGCAAACACGCGCTTCATCACGGTCAGCACAACAAGTAAGATCACAAGACTGCTGCCCAGCGCAATCCACCAGCTCTGCGATACCCCTGCGATAATGTAACCGATAAAACATACGACTGCAACCACTGCTGCATACTGCATCTGCGTAGTCACATGATTGATATGATTACTCTGCGCTCCCGCCGATGACATAACAGTTGTATCCGAAATTGGCGAAACATGATCACCACATACCGCACCGGCAAGCACCGCGGAAACAGAAATGATCATCATTTCCAGTTTGTCTGCTCCCGGGAACATGGCAATTGCAATCGGTACAAGAATCGCAAATGTTCCCCAGCTTGTTCCGGTTGAAAAAGCAAGAAAGATTGCTACGATAAACAGCACAGCCGGCAGTAAAATGCTTGCGGACGCACTTGAACCAACGATATTCTGTACAAATGTACCGATTTCCAGTGCATCACCCATACCCTTTAAGGTCCATGCAAAGATCAGGATTCCAATTGCCGGAATCATCAGCTTAAATCCTTCTACAAAGCTGTCCATAAATCCTTTGAATGTCACAACCTTGCGTGGCAGATACAAAAACAGCATAACAAACACGGTGATCATCGTTGCAAAAATCAGACTCTTTTCCGCATCGCATCCGGCAAAAGCACTGACCACATTGTCTGCGCCACCAAGAAATCCTGTATAGATCATAGCGCCGATTGCCGACACGATCAGCACAACGACAGGAAGAATCAGATCGATAACTTTTCCATTTGGAGACACTTCGCTCTCATCTACCTGTTCAAACTCCTCCGCACCTGTCGTAAACAGATCTCCCTTTGCCGCATTCTGTTCATGCTTTTTCATCAGTCCGAAATCAAAATTTGCAACAATCACAAAAAATACCATTGCAAGTGTAAGTATGGCATACAAATTGTAAGGAATTGTTCGCAGGAACAGCTGGAATCCAGAGATTCCTGCATCTTCCGGCACATAAGAGTTCACTGCTGCCGCCCAACTCGAAATCGGTGCAATGATACACACCGGAGCTGCGGTAGCGTCGATGATATAGGCCAGTTTTGCACGGGAAACTTTGTAACGGTCCGTTACCGGTCGCATCACAGAGCCAACGGTCAGGCAGTTAAAATAATCGTCCACAAAAATCAAAATTCCAAGTCCTGTTGTCGCAAGCATCGCACTCTTTTTCGACTTGATCTTGCTTCCTGCCCACTTACCATAAGCGGCAGATCCACCGGACTTTGACATCAGTACAATAATCATGCCAAGCAGCACATCAAAAATCAAAATATTCAGATTCATGCTGTCTTTCATAATATCAAACAATGCATTAAACGCATTCCACGGATGAAATCCTGTATACAAAAGCGCTCCTGTCGCCACCCCGATAAACAGGGAACTGTATACTTCCTTTGTCACAAGTGCAAGCACTATGGCAAGGAGCGGCGGCACGAGCGACCACCACGTTCCAATAAACATTGATGCATCCATTTTCAAACCCATCCTCTCTTCTTTTGAAATCTAATAATGACTTAATCATACATGCTTTCGAGCCATATGAAAAGCGATTTTCCTATTATTTTTCATTTTCGTGACTATGCCAAAAAGCCATACAGCCAAAAAGCGCGAAAAACATTCCTTACGAACATTCTTCGCGCAATTATTTTTTAAAGCTAAATCCTGCTTATCTTAAACTGGCTTACGTCCACAGCACTGTTTATACTTCTTGCCGCTGCCACATGGACATGGATCATTTGGATAAACTTTTGCATGTTCACGCTTCTTTGGTGCGCTCTGTGCAGTCTCATCTTTGTTGGTTCCTGTAACCTTTGCCACCTGCTCACGCTCTACCTTCTGCTCAACCTGTACATGGAACAGAAGACGGATGGTATCTTCCTGAATTGCAGAAATCATATCATCAAACATATCAAAACCTGCCATCTTGTACTCTACAAGAGGATCTCTCTGGCCATATGCCTGCAGACCGATACCCTGACGCAGCTGATCCATATCATCGATATGATCCATCCACTTGCGGTCGATCACTTTCAGAAGTACAACACGCTCAAGCTCACGGAACTGCTCGATTTCAGGGAACTCTGTCTCTTTTGCTTCATATAAAAGCACAGCCTCTTCTTTCAAATGCTGCTTTAACTGCTTTACATTCTTTACCTCAGAAATGTTGTCCTCCGTAATCGGCTCCAATGGAATGGTCGGAAGCAGCAACTCATTGAGTTCATGCAAATCCCACTCTTCTCTTGGAATTTCTGTAGAAATGCAGGTATCTACTGCCTTCTCTACCTGATCCTGAATCATCTTGAAGATTGCATCGCGCATGCTGTCTCCGTTCAGTACAGACATACGCTCCTTGTAAATAATCTCTCTCTGATCATTGTTAACCTGATCATACTCAAGAAGATTCTTACGGATTCCATAGTTGTTATACTCGATCTTTTCCTGTGCCTTTTCGATTGCTGAAGTAAGCATCTTATGCTGGATCTGCTCACCCTCAGGTACACCAAGCGCATTAAATACGGACATAAGTTTTTCTGATCCGAACAGACGCATCAGATCATCTTCCAGTGAGATGAAGAACTGGGACTCACCTGGATCTCCCTGACGACCGGCACGACCACGTAACTGGTTGTCAATTCGTCTGGACTCATGACGCTCTGTACCGATGATCTTTAATCCACCGGCTTCTTTTGCATCATCGTCAAGCTTAATATCCGTACCACGACCAGCCATGTTGGTAGCGATGGTAACCGCACCATGCTGTCCTGCCTGTGCTACGATCTCAGCTTCCTGCTCATGGAATTTTGCATTCAATACGGTATGAGGAATACCCTCTCTCTTTAGCATGCCGCTGATCAGCTCGGATGTCTCGATTGTAATCGTACCAACGAGAACCGGCTGTCCCTTTGCATGTGCAGCCTTTACTTCCTCTACAACTGCTTTGAATTTTTCCTTCTTAGTCTTGTATACAGCATCCTGATGATCGATACGTGCTACCGGACGGTTTGTCGGAATTTCAATAACGTCCATTCCATAAATATCACGGAACTCCTTTTCCTCGGTAAGTGCAGTACCGGTCATACCGGCTTTCTTGTCAAATTTGTTGAAGAAGTTCTGGAATGTAATGGTTGCAAGTGTCTTGCTCTCTCTCTTAACCTTTACATGCTCCTTCGCCTCGATTGCCTGATGCAGACCATCGGAATAACGGCGTCCCGGCATGATACGTCCGGTAAACTCATCTACAATCATAACCTGATCGTCCTTTACAACGTAATCCTGATCACGGAACATCAGATAATGTGCACGAAGTGCAAGAATTACATTGTGCTGGATCTCAAGGTTATCAGCATCTGCAAGGTTTTCAATATGGAAAAACTGCTCAACCTTGTGCACACCCTGCTGGGTAAGATTGACAATCTTGTCCTTTTCATTAACGATAAAGTCTCCGGTCTCTTCCTGCTCAATTCCCATGATGGCATCCATCTTGGAATACTCCGGTACATCTTCACCTCTTGTCAGCTGTTTTGCCAAAATATCACATGCTTCGTAAAGCTTTGTGGACTTTCCACTCTGACCGGAAATGATAAGAGGCGTTCTAGCCTCATCGATCAATACGGAATCGACCTCATCGATAATTGCATAATGCAGGCCTCTCTGCACCAGCTGCTCCTTGTAGATCACCATATTGTCACGTAGATAATCAAATCCAAGCTCGTTGTTTGTAATATATGTAATATCACAATTATATGCTTCACGACGCTCATCGTTGTCCATCTCATTTAAAACAACACCGACTTTTAAGCCAAGGAACTCATGAACTTTTCCCATCCACTCAGAATCTCGCTTTGCCAGGTAGTCGTTGACAGTAACGATACATACGCCCTTTCCTTCCAAAGCGTTCAAATATGCCGGTAAAGTAGAAACAAGCGTCTTACCTTCACCAGTCTTCATCTCAGCAATACGTCCCTGATGCAGGATAATACCACCGATGATCTGTACTCTGTAATGTTCCATTCCAAGGACACGGCGCGCAGCCTCACGGACAGTCGCATAAGCCTCCGGAAGTAAATCATCCAGTGTCTCCCCCTTTTCAAGACGATCCTTGAATTCTTTTGTTTTTGCCTGTAACTCTTCATCAGAAAGTGCAACCATCTGATCTCTGTAGGACTCTACCTTGTCCACGATCGGATAAATACGCTTTAACTCTCTCTGACTGTGTGTACCAAAAATTTTGGTTAATTTACTCATAATAAAATAGCTCCTAACTCGCATAGAATATTCGTATTGTACCACTTTCTCAATTTTTTCACAACTCTATGACGTAAACGTTTTATGAACTTTTTATTAACAGCCTGTTGTAAAATGCAAATTCTGTTGCTATAATGTCGGTTACACAAGATTTACCTGTCAGAGAGAGGAGAGAATATTTATGTCTTACTTATACAAAACAAAAGGAACCTGTTCCACACAGATCGAAGTGGATTTGGATGGCGATATTGTAAAGAATGTGAAATTTACCGGTGGATGCCATGGTAATCTTCAGGCGATTCCCCGCCTGGTCGAAGGCATGACCGTAGAAGAAGTGGAGCGACGCATTTCGGGAATCCGCTGCGGCATGAAGAATACTTCCTGCGGTGACCAGCTTGCAAAGGCTCTCCGCGAAGCATACGAAGCTCAGAAAAATGATTAATGATACTATGTAGGCGGGCTTTCCTTGCCCGCCTTCTATGATTCTGCTACTACAATTGGCTGAATCTGCTTTCCGCGCATCGCCGCCTCGATCGTATCCGGCAGCAATTCCATCCGGGCAATCATAGAATTCGGTTTGCTTTTATAATTGTCCTGTCCAAATGGCACGAAATATATGTTTTTCATATTCATCAGCATACCAATCGTCTTAAAATTGACTCCCAGTGCATCATTGGTAGAAATCGCGATCACGAGTGGCTTTCCGTTTCTCATATGTGCTTTCGATGCCATCAGAACCGGCGTATCGGTAATTCCGTTTGCGATCTTCGCCGCTGAATTTCCTGTACATGGTGCAATAACCATAATATCAAGAAAATTGTTTGGCCCGATCGGTTCTGCCTGCTGCATCGTCATGATACCTTCATTTCCGGTAATCTCACAGATTCCCTCCACGAATTCTTTTGCACTTCCAAATCGTGTATCACAGCTCTGCGCCTGATAAGAAAAGATGGGAATCACGTTTGCCCCCATCTCCTTCAATCGTACAATCTGTTTTCTTGTCTTCGTAAACGTACAAAATGATCCGGTTATTCCATATCCTATATTACAATTTGATAAATCCATGATTTTCCCCCACCTTTGCACTGTTGCAACTGCATCTGATCTATAATTGCATCCGCAAATACTTTTGCACTGCTCTTCGTTGTATAAAGTCCCGGCAGTCCCAATGCTGCCACTACTTTTATCTCCCGGCGTTCCGCTGCAACAAGATCCACACCCCCGGGTCTTGATGCAATATCAATGATCACCGTATCCCTATGCATTTCCTGAATCATTGGTTCCCTTATCACCTGCGCCGGCACGGTATTTACAATCGTGTGAGCGCCATACACTTCCTCCGGCCCATAAGAAAAGTCCACAGCCTCATGTCCATCACATCTCGCCGCCCGGCGGGTTTTCGCGCTTCGTGCAAGAACTGTAACTTTTGCTCCTATCGCCGCCAGTAAATCAGCCACACATTTTCCGCATCTTCCATATCCACAGACAATGATCTTTTGCCCGCATATAGAATAATCACTGTATTTCAAAATTTCTGCAACGGTTGCTTCCGCCGTGATATAGGCATTTTTCTGTGCCACTTTTTCCTCTTTCATAAGGTCAAAGTACGTGATTTCATGCATCTGTAAATATTGTGTCCACTTATCCGTAAACGCTCCTCCAATCACGGTTTTATCATTATTTGTTTCTGTTATCAATTCGTGTTTTAACATATCTTCTATTTTTGGATGCCGGTTCAGTCTGGAAACCGGTGTCGGAAATATGAGATATCTGCTGTTTTTCACAAAGTCCTCTGCCCGTGTCTGATCCTGTGCATTGTGCCAGTCCAGCAGCACCTTTGTCCCGGGAAGGTAACCTGCTAAATTCTTTTGTCGTTGATCCGTCACAAAAATTGCGATATTTCCGGTCATAATAAAACGCTCCCTTCCATATAGAATATGAAAGGGAGCGCTATGTGGTTCGCACTATTCGTATTTTGCCATCTCAAACAGACAGTATATTTTTATAATCTTGTTTCAACAAATATATCATAGATTGCTTTTATGGCCTGTTCAAAGTCATCATTGCTTACGCCGATGATAATGTTCAACTCAGAAGATCCCTGATCGATCATCTTTACGTTGATATCTGCATGTGCCAATGCGGAGAAGATTCTTCCAGCGGTACCTCTGGTAGACTTCATACCACGTCCTACAACTGCGATCAATGCAAGGTCTGCTTCAAGGTCAATGACATCCGGATGGGTCAGTCTGCGGATTGAGCTGATGACCTGCTGCTCCTTGCCCTCAAACTCTGCCTGATGTACAAATACGGTCATTGTGTCAATTCCAGAAGGCATATGCTCGATGGAAATTCCATTTTCTTCGAATGCCTGTAATGCTTTACGGCAGAAACCTACTTCTGCATTCATCATATCTTTGTCGATGCTGACAGCGACAAAGCCCTTCTTTCCGGCAATACCTGTAATTGTATATTCCGGCTTCTGGCATGTACTCTCAACGATGAGTGTTCCGTCTGCCCCCGGATCATTTGTGTTACGGATATTGATTGGAATACCGGCTTTACGTACCGGGAATACTGCATCTTCATGAAGAACAGATGCTCCCATGTAAGATAACTCACGAAGCTCACGGTAAGTGATGTATTTGATTGGCTTTG
>OLSQ01000539.1_pt1 | contig 36531 bp, 29 predicted proteins | sample 1672561 | NCBI WGS metagenome assembly OLSQ01 (sample SAMEA3136699, study PRJEB25190) | human gut metagenome | biome: human gut; feature: human-associated habitat; material: faeces | place: Austria | collected 2013
CCTTTCCCGCATTGACAGCACGAATATTCTTCGCCGTTGCAGAAACCTTGTAGCCCTCGGGAGTCCAATACGGACGCATCTCAAGTCCGTCAAAGATGACCACCGGATAATGCCTGTCATCAGGCTTTTCAAGTTTGCACTCGCCGTCAATCTTGATCGTCAGCTTTTCAAAAGCCTTATCAGGCAAGGCAACGGTGTATTTAAATCCGCTGACCTCACCTGTTCTTTTGCCGTTCTCATAGACATATGACGGTGCAACATCTACAAGCACAGGATTTTTGCCGACAGTCTTGTTGGCATCAATTTCAACTAAATTGATATTCATAATTTTACCTCCGAAAAATAATTTATCATCGATGACAGCTAAATTATATCATCGGCAAATTAGATTCAACAGGCGATTTACTGTGTTCCCTTTTTTCGCATTCTGTGTTATAATAAAAAATTTTTCATACAGCTAATGCATCTTTAATTCTATATATTTTCTTATACTTCCCCTTCTTTTTATCCGAAATCGGCATTTTATCAATCGTTTCATCTATTCTCTGATTTATTTCGTTAATCGTATTCGGAACTTCTTCGAAAAAATTTATATTTTTGCTGTAATACGGAATAAAATCAGAATTGACTTTCTTTAAAACGCTCCAATATATTTTTGATGCGGGGCATTTACCCTCACAAATTCCTGCTTTATTGAGCAGAAATTTGCTCAGTCTGTAATCGACATTAAGCACCAAAACTGCATGAATTATTGTTATGGGTTTCATATCAAAATCATATCGGTTTACTATATGATCGACAGTTCCCTCGCCAAATCCGTACGCATCTCTATAATCAGCTCTTGAAACATTCATTGCTTCAAGAAGCTTGGTGAACGCCAAACCGATTGTATCGGCTTTGATCTGTTCAATAAATTTTTCAGTAGATAAAGTAATTGCGGCATCGCTTTTCATGATTGCCCACAAAACGCAATAGCCATGTATAAACCAAAAGTTTATATTGCATATATAAACTCCTTTCATTTTAAATTGATGTTTTTGCCGACTGAATCGGCGCCCAAACATCACGGGTGTTTGCCTGATTTTCATGTGAGGCAACTGCACATAGTTCATTTTTACCTGTTATCAGGTCTGTTTCAACCTATGTTTTTACTTTATCACTGTTAATAACATCTTAATTTGATGTCGTTCTTTATTTTCCTATCGCCTCCTTAACACAGCTGTCGGGATGTGGCATTATCTTGCAAACAAAAAGAGAGTACAAATAAAAATTGTACTCTCTTTATATACAATATTCTGTTTTTAGTATTCAAAAGGGCATACTACCCCCATCTTAATGCAATCTCTCTTTTTCAAATATCTCAATGTGACACCATCACAAATCAATTCTTGACCATACGAATTGCTTCTGCATTTTCATAAATAAAGAAGGAGTTACGAAGAACGGAGTCTTAAACTTCATTTCTTCACAATCCCTTGTTATCCCTTATATAATAGTTTAGGTCTGTTTTTTGTTTTTCGCGCACCTACATCCGGATACAGCTATCCCTTCAGGTACTTCCTCGTTTTCTTGATTTTAAAAAATCTCAAACAAGGGGGCGACACATAAATCAGTATGTGTCTCACGATCTGATTAAAAATCAGATACTACTTAATCACAGCGTCCCTCATATTTCACTATATGCGGACTGCGACCGGCAATATTGCAGCGGTACATACTTCTTTTGAGTATTATCCTTTTCTGCAATCTAATCGTTTTACAGATTGACGAATTCTAACCCACTCTAAGGAAACGACTGTACATTGTCAACACCTATATATTATCACATTATCTTTTCGTTTTCAAGTGTTTTTTGCTTTAGTTACTTTAGGAATTAACTACTATTTCGTCAGTAAATGCCTAATCATAAAACTCAAACATAGCTCTCAACGCAAAAAGGATACACATCAAAGTGTCCCCTTTTATTCTTAATATTTATCTTTCACGATGGATAAATTGAACGCAATTCACCCATTCAGTCCTGCCTTCTATTGATACTATCTCAAACAGTAAGTGATTACCCCGCGTGTAATCTTGTTACAATGCAAAATTGCAACACGACAAAGATAAGAGGACCACTATGTTAAATCATAATGAGCATTATCCTAAATCTACTGAATCAGCGATGGTCACTTACAATATTAACCTCACCACAACAGCCCTCGTCTTTTTACTGCTGACAAAGCAAACCTCTTCATAAGGACAACTGACGGTTATATGTCTGCTTTTATTATATTATAACATTAGCTCTTTTTAAGTGATTTATTGATGGTGCTTGCATAATCACAGAACATTTCCACGGAAAAGACTAAATTATATGTTCACAAAAGAATTATGAAAAAACGACTCAATATATTCAAATTGATTAATCAACTTATTTTGTTACCTTTTGGTTACAAACTTTCCTGCAAATTGCTATTGTAATTTATAGTCATAAAAAATTATATAAATGTCTTAAATCATGTGCTCGTATTTTTCGATACGGGCACTGATTTTTTTATTTGCAGCCAGTTGATTTCTGACCATTGCCCAATTTTGAACCTTACTGCCATTCCACTTTTTGTAAAGCTCGGTTGTGCGTAAATAGAGCAATTTGAGTAGTGTGTTTTCATTTGGAAAAGCACCCTTTTTTGTAACTTTTCTGAAACTTGAATTTATGCTTTCAACCGCATTGGTTGTATACATAACCTTACGAACGGCACTGCCGTAATCAAAAAGCTGCTCGACATGGTTGAAATTTCGTTTTCACACATCAACTGCTCCCGGGTATTGCGACCACTCCTGACAGAACTGCTCATAGGCTTTTCGAGAGGCTGTAAGGCTCGGTGCTCCGTACACTTTCTTTATGCTTTGTGTGAATTTTTTGTAGTCCTTGCTTGGCACATATTTAATTGAATTTCGAATTAAATGTACGATACAACGCTGCACGACAACATCTTTAAATATCGCTTTTGCACCGTCTTCAAGACCGGAAACACCGTCAATACAGATAAACAATATATCCTCCACACCCCGTGTTTTTAATTCGTCAAATATTTGCATCCATGTGTGTTTGCAAGCTCCTTTAATGCGTCTTGCATATCGGCTACACTTTTTGAATTGTACTGTTCGATAATTTGCTTTGCGAGGTTCTCGCCCGGTGTGCTTTCTCTCTTTTTTGCCATTTTGTTCATTCCTTTTCTGTCCTTTCTTTCATTGTAGCACACTTTCCCGAAATTAAAAAAGTGTGCAAGCTATTTTTTAACTTACACACTTTATTTTACAAGCTCATCCACGTGCCCTCAAAAAGCAACATCCTCATCGAATGATCTCAATGAGGATGTGTTGTCACTTGATATTCCACGGCAAAACAATTGTACCTGCCGGTTGTGAAAACAAATCGGCTACGGTTATCGTGATGAACCTTATTTTATAAGCTCTTACGCTCTCCGGAAACAGTACGCTTTAATCTTTATTAAAGCTGATTTTCATATGTATTCCTTTAAATTCTTGACTTTCAAATTCGACTTTGATATCATCTAAATAGAGCATAGGTTTCTCTCCTCCATTGTTTGTCTTGTCAACTACAATTTTGGAGCTTCCTATGCTCTTTTTCAATATTTACTTTTGATTATCCAACATTTTTCCGTGATGAGGGTAAATACTACTCTATTCCACACCCAATGCTTTATACACTGCATCTTCCGCACTGGAATAGAAAATCAAATTAAAGCAACCAATTAAATCCGATGGAACTGCTCCGATGTCTGCTGCTGATACGATAGGGAGCAAGACTTTCTTTGCCCCGCTGTCCAAGCATACCTGCAAGCTGTTTGCAAGCTCATCAACTTTGATAAGTGTTCCCGCAATACTGATTTCTCCAAGAACTGCAAGGCTGCTTGCAACAGGTTTTCCAAGTGCCACTGACGATAACGCAATCAGTGTCGGCAATGCCAATTTGTCTGTCATACCAATGCCCTGCAGGTCTTGGTAATTGATGATATAATCTTTTGTCGACATACTAATAGAGCCACTGATGCGGTTAGAATTGGCTTTCAAAAAATTAAATGCTGTGTTTGTTGCCTCTTTGCATTTTCCGTCAGAGCCAAGACCGGAACGATCAAATTTTCCGTTGCCGGACATCATCTGAGATTCCAAACGAAATACACCAAGCATACCTGTTTTGCCCTGAGCCACGGTATAGACTTGCCCCGGATTGCACATTCCTTCCGGAATCAGCTTTCCGCCGCCTTGCTCCGGCACGGACACATAGAATTCCTCAAATGTTTCATTATCAATGTATGAGAAATTAACATCATAGAACTCCATACCACCAAGTTTCTTTAACTGCTCTTTTACTCTGCGACGCATCTCAAGAGAAATCTTTAAAACTTCTTCCAGTTCTTCTTTTGTATATTCCCCATCAGGATAAAGCAGCTTGATAAATCCACCGACCATCTTTCTGACTGCAATCGTATCACGCTGATTTAAGTTCTTTCCAAGACGGAAATATTTATCCAAAGCATCTCCATACTGTTCTTTACGAAGTTCTCTGATAAACTCTGCAAGATAATCACTGATAAATCCATAATCATTTGTAAAATGCTGCGGTCTGAATTTTGGAATTTCCCAACCCGGAATATAGCAGTGCATACGGTCAAGGAATGCTGTATCTGTTCCCATTTCCGGCGGGAACGGAGCAAACAGACTTGATGTTTTCAACAGCACATCCACACTTTGGTTGATATTACCCACAAATACCATTGATGCAGAAGCAGATTTTTCTTCTTTTCCACGAGCGAATGAACCGGAAGCCATATAATCTTTCATTATCTGGATACCGTCTTTATCTTTGAAATTGATACCTGCAACCTCATCAAAGGCGACACAATCCCACAAACCGACAAGACCAACTGTCTTTCTTGCCATATTGTAGAACAGGTTGGCAACTGTCGTCTGACCTCCGGAAACAAGAATACTGTTCGGTGAGATTTCTTTATACAAATGAGATTTACCTGTACTTCTCGGTCCGAGTTCACACAAATTAAAATTGTTTTCTACAAGCGGTAGCATACGGGCAAGAAGCAGCCACTTTTCTCTTTCTGTAAGTGCATCAGGTTCCATACCGATAGAACGGAGCATTACGCTTATCCATTCATCTTTTGTGAACGCTTTTCTTCCTTGCTTCAGCTCATTGATGTCAACATGTGGCATCTGAATCGGCGTCAGTTTACGGATATGAATAGGAGAAGCATTTTTATCTTTCTCTATGTATTCATATTCAAGCTGAACAATACACCAGATACCGCCGCAAAGCAGACGGTCAAATTTACTCGGATATTCTTCACTGATTGAAATTTCCTTTATACCAAGGTTAGAAAATTCTGCTTCATAAGTATCTTTTTTAATATTAAGATTAACGGTAATCTTATCAATGACCGTGTGACTTCCTCTTTGGCGAAGCAGAGAAAGGATTTTCTGTGCTTCGTCCGGCCGCACATAGTTGTTTGCCAATATTCTTTTTACATTTGCCACGCCTTCTTCAATGACGGAAGGATCATCAGAACTGCAATATTGTCCAAGCAAAAATTCAAGCACATAAACCGGAACATTTGCGCCCTCTTTGATAGATTTCGTCAAATCCTTGCGGACAATTCTTCCGTCAAAACAAGTACGAAGCTTTCTGTTTATTTCTTCATTTGTAGTTGATTCTAAATTATTTAACAGTTGTTCGTCCATACTAACCTCCATTGATTACCCGAAGAATCCAAAATCATCGGCAAATGCAATATCCATAATAATCTCGTGACGAAGAACTTCTATATCATTCTTATCGTCATAAGCAACCAAGTAGTATTTCTGTGATTTATCATATTTCTTGTTCTTAAAGTTAAAGTGGAGTCTGAACATACGCTTCGTCGTATCTTTATCTTTCTTATCTGCAATAACAATATTCTCATTAGAAATCTTCTCGTTATTATCAGAAATGAAATATACTCGGTAGCTTGTTTCTTTCACAATATCACTTACCGGCTCTGTCTGAACAAAATCCAGTGTCGTGATAAGATTTGTAATCTTTGAAGTCAGGCTTACAAGAGCAATTTCTGCAAGACTTGTTTCCTTTTTGCCCTTATCTACTTTCACATCAACTATTGGCACGAGCATTTCCTGCGGAGAACAACCACCGTGAACATAGTTCTGTCCTGCTCCTGCAACCTTGAAAATATCTGACGCAAGCGGGAATGATACAATACGCTCATCGACACTACCAAGTACCTTACCAACCGTTGTATGGCAAACACCGTCTGAGTTAATTTTCTCTGTGGATATACAATAACGCTGTCCAACACTGTTTGATTTTGAAACATTACCCGATATTTTATCTGTTGCCTGAATTTTATCTCTCTTGTAAATAAATCCGTGGTCTGCCGTCACTATAAAGTGGTGAGTATTAGCCTGAGATGAAAGTCTTTTTATCAAAGCATAAAGCTCTTCGATTGCTTCTTCGCAAGCGGTAAAGACTTCATTCTCAGAAGCCGCTTTATCTCCACGGGCATCTATCTGATTATGATAGATATATACAACATCCTGTCCTGTAAAGATAGAACGAAGGTCTGCCTGCTTCATTGTTTTCATTGAATCAAACTGAACACATTTACTGTTCATTTTATACTCTTTCAGAATAGCTTCTCTCTGCTCTGTCGAACTACATAATTTTCCATCTACAAGCACATCATAAGAATCGTTGTATTCAATCGTCTTATGCGGAAGTAACGAAGCCATACCTAACGGTGTATAAGATGGAAGAACGCCTTGCATTGCTCCGATAGAAGCATTACACTTCTCATCTGTCTGCGTTTTTTCAAACAGCGTATGTGCAACCTCATAACGGAGTGCATCGGATATAATAACTACTACTCTATCCTTTGAGTAATTGATGTGCCTTGCAAAGAAATCTCTTTGCAATGTAAGTTCTGTTTTTCCGTCTGCATCTGCAAGCTCATTGTTCCAGTTCACTGTTATCCGATTCAGATACTCATTCGTATAGATATTCTCAACCAGTTCCCTGATTTTTTCAAACTGTGTGGTATCTTCCAATTTATCAAAGTAAAAATAGAAGTATCTATAATAACGGTCAATCTTATAGGTTGACTCCGTATATTCCTTAACCAAGTTTTTGATACCGCTGACCGGCTGATACTTACCTTCGGCAATCATATCAAAAGCATTTTGAAGAATGAAATACTCACTGCGGAAGTTCTTTCCAAAATGTTGTTTTCTGCGTTCTACACAAAGCTCAGGAATCGTCTTTCCATTCAACCTTGCTCCTATATCCTCATTTTCAAGTCTGCCGATAATCCAACTAATCAGAAGCTCATCAACACCTGCAAAGATATTGCAATCTACAAGTGTTTCCACTTCCATCTTCTCAAGATAATTTTTACCGTTGATTGCTTTATAGATAATCTCTGAAATCTCATCGAAACGAGTACCGTACAGATAGCTGTTCATCAGGTTATCCATAAACGCAATGATATTACCCGACTTGTAAGAAACAAACGGTTTCCAAGCCTGTGGCATATCCGTATGAATACTCTTAGCCGCATAAGTAACAAACATCGTGATAACGAGTTTTTCAAGTGTCGGCTTCGGATCGTTATATCCAAATGCCAAATCTGCCTGTTGCCAAAAAGCGTTTAATAAATCATACTTTTCAAACTCAGACAGGTATTTGTTATCCTGCAATCCATCGTCTGTCAAAATTGAACGCAGCACTTCTTCAAAAGAAGCAGTCTTATCCTTGCAAAGCACGCTCATCAAGGCAACTTCTATCGTACTTCTGTTGAAATTCTCTATTTCCAAATCATAGAATTTCTGTGTTCTGTCTTTATTCGCAAAGAATTTAATATAATGCTGAATAACAGGCTTATATCGTTCATCAATACCCAAATCAAGAGTGAGCAGGGAAGCACGGTCGGCAAAAAATTCTTTGGAATATCGAATTGTATCTGAAAGATGATTGTCCCTTATACTCGGTTTTGCAAAAGGAGCGTACACAAGGTAATTGGTTGTCGTATCCTCTCGTTCCAAGAAGTATTTGATATAGAACTGGTTGTCCGGCTCAAGATGCAGAACCTTTGCATTTTCCAGTTCTATGCTGTCAATATCCTCCTGAAACTCTGCATTGGCATCATACCAAAACACAAGTTTACGGACATCACTTGCAAATTCACTATTTAATTTGTCTGTAATCTGTTTTAAGTTTAGTTCTGCCATAATATCTCCAGTTATCGATATGTCAACATATTTTCTAAAGCAGTAACCAGTGCATCAATAGAACCTCTTTTATGTTGATTCAAGACCCCATCTGCATTTTCATCTGGTATAGCATCTGCTACTATCGTTTTTACTTTCTTTTCAATTGTTTCAGTCCATCTCTGTCCTTGTGACAAGAATGCGTCTTTAACATTATCCGACCATTTTTTTGAACTCCTAAAAGTTGCTACTGATAAATCTACTGAAAATCTATCTTTTATTTTTTCAATATAAAAATCCTTGTTCAAGCAATCTTCAAACTCAGCCTGTGGGTTTCCATTACAAATAGTGTATTTTATATCCGCTTCTGTCAGTAAACCTTTTTCAATTGCTTTATCGCCAGCACTAATACCCGCATCGTCATTATCAAGAAAGACAAAATATTTACAGACAAAACTTCTAAGCCTATTCAGTTCGTAATTTAAGTTACTTGCTCCCGACAGTGGTTGAATGACAAACGTATTTTTGTTTAATTCCTCTTTTAGTGTCGCACTTAATGATTTTAAGATTTTTGTCAATGCGATTTTATCATCTTCGCCCTCAACAACCAAAACATGACTTGCATTGATAAGATTATCTTCGGGCAACACTCCTAAGATATCTCTAATTTCTTTTATGGATTTTGCTGGTTTAGCAGTTCCCTCATTTACAATAACATTTTCGGATACCGAATTTCTTTGCACAAATAATGGGTTGTGTGTTGTAATAACTACCTGATGATTTTCTGACACTCCGTTAATGACACTAACCAAACTATGTATTGCATCTGGATGCAAATGCGATTCAGGTTCCTCAATAGCAATAATTGAAGCCCTTCCTGTTGGTCTCATATTTTTAAGAATTGCCAATGAAACCAAACTTTTTATTCCGTCCCCTTTATAAGAAATACTCGTCGGAGTCCCATCATCAAGCATTATGTCCAAGTCTCCATATAATCTTCGCATAGGATAACGATTACTTCTTTCAACAATTTCAACAGATGTTAATTGTGGCAAAAACTCTTGTAATGGTGCAAGAATTCTATTTGATATATCGTCATATACACCTTTTTGAAGCTGCTTTATTGTTTGCATAGCTGTTTGATAATCCGTATTATCTTCCAGTTTAGCAAGTTCCTCAAACAACAGTTGTTGGATAACATTCATTGCCATATTTTCTGTTCTAACTGCTTGAATATAATTGAAAGAAATACCTTCACATATAAATGCTGTTACTTGCTTGGATTTATTTGTAAATGAAGATGAGCCTTTTTTGGGTACTCGGATTTTAGGAATATTATCTCGACCATATTTTATTTCAATGGGTATATCCTCATTACTTCTAATCCCTGTAACCCTTGTAAATTCAATATTTTCTTCATGGTTAAGGCGAAAGTTCAATCTAAAAATTGACTCAAGACCGCTCTTTCTCTCTTGAAATTGCACTGGGAAATCTCTTTCCCAGTTATATAATTGAGAATAACCACGTGTCTGTTTAGCATGCAAAATCATCGTTTGCATAGCGACATTCAATCCATTCAATAAATTAGATTTTCCTTCGTTATTTCGTCCAACCAACACGGTAAGATTATGTAAAGATATTTTATGTGCTTTCGTTATGCTACGAAAATTAGTTACTGAAAAATCTACTAATTGCATACTTTCTACCTCACTATATCTTCGCTAAAATCTGCATTTTCTTTCCATCGGCAGTCTGAACCTTTTCGTAATTGACTTTTACGCCGTCATCAAGGTCGATGTCGATACGAGAAAGAGCCAAGTGGGCAATTTTAGCATCATAGTCTTTGGTTTCCTTAATCTGTTTCTGGAGCTTTTCTTTACGCTTTGTAGCATTGGAAATTTCCTTGTTGTCGTGGCTGTTATCAATGATTTCCTGCATACGGGTAATCTCTTTTTCATACACACGCTGAATACGATGCAGATACTCAACTCTGACATTACCGATAGTGTCTGCATTCCAACGGTGCATATAAACGAGAGCCTTAAATCCATTCTGCTTACCGCTGTCAAAGAGCCAATAAATCGGGCGTTTCTGATAAGTCTTAATATGGTCTTTGATGAAATCAGTCAGAAAATAATTTCTGATTACTTCACGGCTTGTCTTACCTTTATTGCCAAGAGCATCGGCAATAAAATCAAGATTTTCTTCGAGAGTATCTTCTCCATAAACCTTTTTCAACCAAGAGCAGAGCAATCCCACAATATCATCTTCAAAATATTCTTCATCCGTTATAGGAATAACATTATCATAATCAGGATAAAATGACAAATCTATTAAGCCATCATCTGTTTTAAGTTTCGTGTATTCAGGATTTTTAGGCAATAAACTATCAGAAGGATACAAATTATCAGACGGATAAATAGCATCGGATATGTAAACCTCATCAAAATTTCCACCTGCAAATACAAGTCCTTCTTTATCAAGAGAATATCTGCCAAACATACAACCAACTGCATAAGAAATCAGTGATACAATTTCATCATGCTTAGTGCGTACATATTTACTGCCTTTCATACTTTCAGGCACATCGTCTTTAGTGTCATAAATACGGTGAACAGTAATATCTTTGTCAGCAACATCAGGCGTTAGCTCATCCTGTAAACCGTAAATATCAATGAATATACGGTTAAGTTCTTCTTCGTTTTCTTTAAGCTTGAGGAATCTTTGCTCACATTCCTCTTTCCATTGCTCGTATTTATCTGAAATTAGTTTTGACATTGTTATTCTCTACTTTCTTATTCATATGGTGTTATTTTCACTTGAAGATTATCTCCGTTTCTATCTTTATCATAGATTGTCAATATATCTTTATGTAATCCCATATTTTGAAATTTAGCATTATAATTGCTATAAAACTGGTGTTCTAAATTTTCATTTTCAAATATGATTGACACATCAGGTTCATCTTTACCAAAATCGACGAGACAGATTTCTGTTGTATTTTTACTATAATCCTCATAAATAAACTCTATGTATGCTTTTATTTGTTTTCTTTTAAACTTACACTTGAATTCGTGTAAAACTTCCATTGAATTTTTTTCTTTAGGTTTTAACATTGTATTATCACCTCATATTAAAGGACTTCGTTTAAAATCCCAACTTGTTTCGTACGAATCCCAATCCGTTTTTGATATTTCAATGCAACAAGTAATTAATGGATTATAATCACGCTGAGATTTTTCTTTGTCAAATAGTAAAGGCTGTGCCATAATATCGCCGATGTTTGTATTAAGCGTTGGATTAATCATTTTAATTCCCATTTCAGCAACTTTAGAATTCAAAAAGCCAAGAACATATGTGTTGAGGTCATCATCATTAAAGAAAATAGAAGGAGCAGCCAAATTAAATGTGTCTGTTTCTCTCAGTAATCTTACAGCAAATCTCTCATAACTAGTTATTAAATTCCATGATATGCCCTTTCTAAACCAAATATATTTCGGTGCAATTCTAGCCACTTTATCTTTTTTATAATGTTCTCGAGCAGCTTCTGACCAGTCTATCAAAAAATCAATATTTCCATACCATCTTCTAAATGAACCGCCTTTAACATGAAAAACCCATTTTTTATTCATACCAATATTTTTTAGAGCAGGCTCCCAAATGTAGCGCAAGTATTTACCATTGTTTCCAGTCTTTGTTTGCCCATCTGATATTGCGAATTTTTCTATTTTGTCTTTATCATATAAATTTATGTATTTTTCACTCACCCAATAAGCGATTGGAGAGCATGGGATTTTGGAAAAGTTCGACTCATCAGTTTCATAAAAAAAGCTACATTCCTTACTCGCTAACGCTTCAAGAGTTTTTTCTTTTTGAATATCCATATTGCCTTTAAATTTTTCAAGGCGCAGATACAGCCCCTTATTTTTTGATTTTCCGTTCTTTAAAACAAATGTACAAATATCAACTGTAGCTTCTTTAAAGAATGCACCTTTTGCCATTTGCACAAGTGATACTATTGATTTTTGATTTATAATGTACTCTCTTAGATTTTCATATAACTTTATAAACATCCATACATTTGGTGTCATAAATGCAGAATATCCATCTGCTTTGCAATAATCAAAGTTGCGATAAATAAATACGCTAAACAAATCACCGGAATATGCCTTATAGTTATCAACAACAAAATTCTTTAACTGTCCTTCCAGCTTGTTCATATATGGGGGATTGGTACAAACAACTGCATACTTGTTACTCATAATTTCAGCCTGTTTTGCAAGCTGTAACATCTTAGGAAGTGTATCATTCAACCATGTTGTTGAAAAAATATCTATGTTATCTGCATTGTTCCAAATCCAATTTAAGTAATCAATAAAACCCTTATAGTCTTTCTTTTCAACGGTCTGCAAAGTTCCTATTTCTTGTGCGTCTTTATAGATTTCAACTAAGTATTCGCCAATCTCATTTTGTTCATTATCCGTTGTTAAACCATTACAAGCAAATTTATCAATAGAGTTACTTTCCTCCACAACAGCCAGATTATTGGATATAACTTTTGTTAATGCACGGCGATTATAACTGCGTGCTTTCATCATTACTGCAAAATATGTCAACTGATACGCACGCTTATCAATATCCATACCGAAAAGGTTATTTTCCACAATGCTTAATGCCGCATCTCTGTCGGAATATCCCACTTCACGGTATATTTCCATAAGCACATCAAACGCATATGCAAGAATATGCCCGCTACCCATACATGGATCGAAAAAGGTTAAATCCGTCGGACTGATTTTTTCATCAACATACTGAATTTCTCCGTTTTTAGGTGTAACAAAAAATTCCAGTTTTTCAGCTAACTTACTCTGCGGATTTCTTTCAATCCAATATCTTCCCAAAGAGTTGTCCACCATATAGCGAACAACCCAATCCGTAGTAAACAACTGTGTTGCCGCAGGAATATCTGCTTTTTTTATTGTTTTTCCATGCAAAGGATCTATCACTTCTTCGTGTTTCTTTGAAATGTAATACTGATACAGCCAACCGATAATTTCAACCTGACCATCAGCTTTTATTTTTCCGTTGTCGGAATACATTTTATCGTTAATGCGAAAGTCGATTTCATCAATATCATTAACAAGGTGATAGACAATCCCCTCTTTGTCTGTAAAAGAGATTGTGAGAAGAAGTTCGGTATAATCATCGGTCTTTTCAAAAAGTTCGGGCAAAATTTCGTTAAGCTTATTGCACTGCTTAATGAAGAGCATACGGAACAACTCATCTAATTCATTATCGTCTTTCAGTTGGATTATTTTATCCTGTTCATAAGATGTAAATTCCAAATCTGTGTCAAACGGATTAGTTACTATGTCAGGCTCAATTTTCGCCTTATTTTCTGAGGAAAGCACCCGAACCTCTGAAGGTAGGTAATCATTTACCTCCATAAAACGAATAGCGATAAGTCGGTTGAACCAAGTGTATGCAATTTCCTCTACAACATGATAAAAAGCGTCCTTGTAGCTTGGCATATCGGTTTCTTCTTCTTTGATTTTCTTCGCCAAAGATTCACGCTGTTTTATTTTATCTTTAGGAACCTCTGCATATATAGCTGTGCCAACATCGTAAAAGTGCATATCATCTGTTGACTGCGGTAATTTTTTTGCAATGCCGTTTTCAGTGATACCAAGCATCTTTGCCTCATATGTAATGTCATCAATCAACTTTTGCCTTGCCCACACCGCAAAGTTCTTTATCGCTGTTTTGTTCATTTCAATTTCCTCCGTTAGCTCATTTTCAGCAACAAAGGCAACAATGTAATTCCGACATCTACACCTTTATCGGCAATCCATTTTACAATTTCTTTTGCCTTTGACCATTTCTTACTCTTGCTATCTTTAGAATTTACAATTTCTTCGATTGCATTGATTTTATTTTGTATTTCTTCTATTTCATTTTCCGGTAAAGAACTCATATCATTAATGGTTTTTCTTGCATCTTCAAATGAAATATTCATTGTGTTGTTAATTATATTTTTATTTTCAACATTATTGATATTATGATTATGAATTGGAGAACTTTCTTTAGCCAACTCTAACTGCAAACGAAGCTTTTCAATTTCCCTCTGTTCATGTTCTTCCATAGCTTTATTTTCGTCAATTATTGTAGCTCGTTTATACTTTAATTTTGCTTTCAGTTTTTGCACATCAGAAAGGCAATCATCACAATTATTGTATGGTAAATAATAGTGCAAACAAAGTTCCATTACTTCAGAATCATCAAAAACTACTCTCGTAATTTCCTCAATAAGTTGTCCTAAATCTGAGCTTGATAAATCTTGTGCATTATCAAGCTTTTCGATGTAATTATCAAGCAGTTTTACAACTTCCATAAGTGTCACTCCTTAGAACTCAATGTTGATAATCGTATCCTCTTCCAAAGTATTCATCAGATTTTTCTCAAGTTCTGCAATATACTTCTTAACATCTGCTTCGCTTTCAAGCTGCCATGTTGTTGCGTTATTTATTGATTTTATGCTTACGGTTTTTCTTTTCTTTATCCTTGGAACAGGGGCAGTCGTTGCATCTGATTCCGCATTATTGTCATCAGTATCAGTTACGGGCTGTTCTGCGGCAAGGATTTTTGCTTCTTCCATTTCAATCTCATTCAGACAGCGAACCTTGAGTGCATCTGCTTCCACTTTGATATTTTGAAGTGTAGCCACATTGTTACAGGTGGTTGCCTTGTCGCTGATTTCTCTGAACAGATTTACATACTTATCTGCCAGTTTATCGTGGCATTTCTTATCTTGCAGTTTTTCAAATACACGGTGTCTTGCTTCCTGAATGGCAACATCTATCGGTTTACGCATTTCGCTGATAAGCTTGCCGTAAAATTTTCTGAATTTATCAATCAAATCCGGCAATTTAAAGATTTCCGAATAAGGAACAGATTTCTTCAAAATGGACTTGATGTCTGTAACAACTGCTTCAATCTCGCTGTTTACAATGAAGGTCTTACTGTCATCATAAATCTTCATCAGCCTCAGAGCCTTATCAAATATGACCTTCTGTTCTCCTGCAAAAAACCTCTTTACGGGTTCGTAATCCTCAGCAAAATCAAGGAAATCGTCTTTTTTGCGGTCGATGCCTGTGAAGAACTCATTGGAATATTTCATTTGCAGAACTTCTGTCATCAGCTTTTTGCCTGATGTGATTATCTGTTTGCCGGGATATGCAGGCTGTGTCGCATAGTGAATATTCAATTTTTCAAGGTCATTCTTAAGATTTGATGCGTAGCCAAGAAAACTTCTCATAATTGCATCGTCATCGTCACTTGCCGAAGTAACATTGAACAGTTCTTTCATTACTGTACGGACTGATTTTTTCTGCCTTTCATTTGCTTTCACACGCTTTTCGGTCATAAGCTTTTCATTAAACTCTTTGCGTGTCAGATAACGGATAATTTCTTCCGGAGTCTTTGAAAGCAATGTAACGGCATCGTTATTAACGAACATTGCAATTTCGCCGTCTTTGAACAATTTTGCAACAAGCCACTGAACATCGGCTTCTACAAATCCATACGGTGCTTTTAAGAAGCGTTCCAGAATGGACTTCATGGAAGTTTTCATGTGGCGCTGTGTGTTCAAGGCAATATAGTCATTGACATCGTGCAGAGCAAGTTCATTTTTTGCCGTATTTGAGCCTGTAAGTGTAAGCTGCTGTCCGTTATTTCGGAGCAATGCACGAATGTCCGACTCACTCATTGCCGTATCAATATAAGACAGCTTGTGATAAACTGTGGAAACCAGCTTGCCGAGTGCTTCATTTATCTTGGAAGTAATTTCCTTTGCTCCGCTTTGAATTTTATCGCCATTCACATAGATTTCTGCATTCTTCAGGCTTTCTGAAAGAAACAGCTTTGCAGCACCGTTTCTCTCACGCATTTCAACCTTCTTGGCTTCCTTAATGCTTTCAAACTGCGTAACCGCATTTGTAGCATCAAAACGGATAAATTTTTCTATCTGCAAAGCAGAACGGATTTCATCAAGGAATGTTCTGTCGTCAGGCAATACTACAAGCACACAGCTTGACTGACCGGACAGAATTCTCATTGTCGTTTCATCTGCTCGCTCATCGCTGTTCGGAGTAAGGATTTTCAATGTGATGTCATTATTCTGATTTGCCTTATACGGCTTATCATCAACAACCTGATTGAAAGCAAACACATATCTTCCGTTGAATGCCGGATAGCGATACTTCTTTTCATCGTAAAGACCGTCAAAAATCATCTCGGATACTTTGGCAATGACTTCTCCGGAATCTACATTCTGTGATTCAATTGCCCTGTTGATTTCCTGCTCCTCATCTGTCAGGAATACATAAATATCCCCGTTCTTCTGAACCAAAGTCTGACGAACAAGTCGTTTCAATGCGTCCTCTACCTGCTGTGCAAGTGCCATACGGTCATCATTTACATTCGATACCATAAGACTTGTGATATTCGGGGTATTTGCTTTGATTTCCTTGACATATTTAATCATAAAGAGTGTTTTCAGTACATTAACATCAAAGCATTCTTTTTCGTGATTCGGATTCAGATACTCATTATCTAAGGCACGGGAAATAACGCCCTTGTGAGAATGGTCAAGGAATTGCTCAAGGGCATCATAGAACATATTAAATGGCACAAGCGTTCCCGGCTCATCGTTCATAACCTTTACGGCAGATTCTTTAAACAATGCAAGCATAGAACGCTCGCCTTCTGCAAGATGCTTACCGGATGCACCGTGAGTACGAATGGAAGTCAGTACACTTCCAAGCAGATTAAACTGATATGGAATAAACGGATAGATGTCCGCAAAATTTTCTCTGTCGGAATATAATTTCTTTTCAACACCGTCATTGAACAAAATGAGGTTCTTAATGACTGTCGCCTTATCATCGTAAAGCAGAGTAAGTGTCTGTTTTCCTGCTTCGTTCTTTTTAAGGATTCTCTTTTTGATAACCTCATCTACATTGGCAGATGAAAGAGAAAGTCTGGTGTCAAAGCGTCCCTGAATCTTTGAGAAGTCATTTCCTTTTGTTTTTGTAATCGAATCAATATCCTGCTGACTTGTTACAATAATCCACGCCTTACCGCCGCAGGCAGTACCCAAATCTTCTGTTACAGTCTGAAGATTTAGCATAAGCTTGGAATCATCGCCTATGTACTGCCCAATCTCATCAATCAGGAATACAATATGATGATTGCTCTCTTTTTTATTAAGATATTTCTTAACAAGTCCAGCGAAATCTTCAACCTTGTATGCATATTCTCCGGTAGCTTTTTCACACCAGTTTCTACCGGCTTCAACGCTCATAAAGTCAATCTCATCAAGAACCTCTACCACATCGTCCTGAATGAAATCAAAATCGCTACGTGATTCCTCCCAAGCAGAACCAAAGCTATCTTCAAATTTTTCTTTGAATAAATCGTACTTTCCTTCTTCGGTCAATTTGCGTTCCAAATCTGCAAGGAACGGATTAGAGCCACTAAATCCCTGCATTTCATTGAACACATTCTGCAATACGGAAACAATGGCAACCTTAGAATGCTTACCGTTAACTTCGCTTTTAGAGTCAATATTGAAAAGGACAACATCCGTCGGAATCGTTCCTGCCAGTTTCATATCTGCAAGTACCATCTGATCAGAAATCTTATTATCGTCTACAAAGTAATCAATTGCTTTCTTACCGCCAACTTCTTTATTTTCAAGAAGATAGGATAAAATCTTCAAGAAGTGAGATTTACCACTTCCAAAGAAGCCGGAAATCCACACGCCCATCTTGTCAGTATTCCCGGTAATTCCTCTTTTGTAGCTTGCAAAAAAATCAGAAAAATGCTTCTGAAGTTCTCTTGTCACTACATATTCTTCAAGCTCCTGCTTAATATTTGCATCGTCATCCTGTCCAACCTTGATTACGCCTTTAATATCTCTGTCAATAGGCTTTGAAAACATATTCTTGATAATCATATTTTCTCTCCTCTTAATCCACGAGCTTGAACGCTCTGTAATAATTATCGTCCTTTATTTCTCCAAACAGCACCAGTTCCTGACCGTCATAATTGCCCGGATAAAACATCACCACTGGCACATTATCTATGACCTGATGTAAATTATTCAACACCGTATGTGAACGCAATATCGGATAGCACTTTCCAATACCTGTAATAAACACTACTGATTTTTCGGGAGTATTGTCTTTAATATAATTCACAATTAAACTATCCGAAGAAGTTATTCTCAGCATATTGCTGATTGACTTTGACACTCTCTCAAAGCCTTTTGTCTTTTCAAACTGATAACACTTTTCTAGATATCCTTTTTTGATAAGAATATCAATCATAATGTCGTAAAGGTCAAACACCACAACTTTGAAATCATCATCTGAATTTTCACTTTTTTTCTTGATGTATTCTATCCTCTCACGGATATATAATTCCTTTTCAGCCGGATAATCAAAGATATAGTATCCGACTTCATTACCTAACCCTTTGTTCTCTCTAAACGAGGGCTTTTGTATCATTTCTTCTGCTTTATTTAATCGTTCGTCAAGCGACATCATTTTAATCCACCCCCGTAATTGCTTTTATAATTACACTCTCTCCGCACGCTTCAAGATAACGCTCTAAAGCAACATCAAGAATCGGTGGCGTTATTGTTTTCTTCTTCTCAACAACCGTTAAAAGATTCGCATCAGTCAAATAATTAAAATATATTGAGCGAAGCTTGCGTTTTGTACCATCAGTCCAAGCTGCAATATCTTCACTTTGAATTTCTTTATTCCTGAAAAAAATATTTACATCTGCATCTTCGATTATCGGAATACCAAGTATATTTTTTTCTCGATACACATCAAACATAAATTCAAAGAACAATCGATCTGACTTGAGAATGGCAATCAAATTAATTACCTTTTGGGTTGCCAGGTCAGAAGTACAAAACAAGTCAATCAGTGCCTTATCCAGTCTTTTGGCTCTGTTCCAAATGTATCCGTATATTCTTTTGGCTCGATACTCTTTTGCCGCACCAAAAAGATTTTCTTCTATACACATTTTTTTAATTTCTTCTTTAGACTTTCCTTCGTCAATCAGCCTGATGACCTTCTTCATTTCAACAAACCAGAATGATTGGGAAATCAATCCTGCACTATATGTTTCTTGTATCATCTAATTCACCCTTTTGTGAACATCATTCTTCACAGTCTTTAACAAAATAAGCTTCACATACTACCGCTGAAGTTAGTGTAATTTTGTATATATTCTATCACAATTCACCTATCATATCAATAAAATTCAGCTATTTTTCTATAATGCTTTTATTTTTCAAAAGCTTTTATTTTTTCATATAGTAATGTCATAATTAAAATTTTTCAATCCTCGTAATTAGGAAAAATTTAAAGTAACTTCGTTCTTTCGAATTTAAGTAACCACTATAAGTTTTCTTATCAATTAACACATTAATTCGTAGTAGCTTTTAGTTATTTCACTAATAACTGTTTTAAATCCATATAGTTTAAACTGACAAATACATTCCGACCTCAAGTAATATATTATTTGTTTCTAAAAATTCAAAGATATATTTTAAATACACATTCTTCAATAAGTTAACCTCCATTTGCAAGAAGGCCCTCTCGGCTGTTATAGTCGAGAGGGTTTTATATGCCTGTCCGATAAAATTTTATCTTTTATTCATCTTCCGCAAGTTCTCGGCGGATTTCGCTTTCTAAGAAGCCGTAGTCGGGGGCGCATCCATCTGTATATGATTGTCGGCAATCTTCTTGTCGGCAATCTTCGCCTTCATAGCCTTGTGCATCAATATCAGACACATTAATTACGAAGCCGTTTTCATCAAATGTGATCCACAGGCTATAGTAATTATTTCATCATCGTAATCCTGAAATTCAAAATAATGACTTCAGGAATTTTCGCCTGAATATCTCTTGCACTGAACATCGCTTAGACATTTTGCGAATCTCGTTGCCTCGCCGGGATCATCAAAAGTAAAATCCTCGTATAAATCATCCTCTATATGCCATTTGCATGCCTCTCTGAATTCCTGAAGATATTCTTCGTATTCTTCTTCGGTGGCATCAGGATCATCCTCAAAAAAGTACTTGCGATCCTCTTCAAGTGCCTTTTCATATGCCTCATCGCTGTCATAATCACCACGCCACGGCATATCATAGTCATCACAAGCAAATTGTGTCACATAGTTCTCATAATGCTTTTGTGCAAGCTTTTCAAGCTCCTCACCGACTTCACCGCTATGGACAGGAATACCGTTTTCTATGTTTTCCTGAATTTTCTCGTAAAGTTCATCGGTAATCTCCAAATCAGCTGAAACATAATCGACTAATTCATACCTCTGAACCTGATAATACACACACCATTTTTTCATAAATTTTCCTCATGACATTTTGATATTTTGATAAAATATCATTTTTGCCCGATGTTCCCATCTGTCAACTATATTATACCAAAACCACTGTCCCATTATCTACCCTGTGGTTGATGAATTTTGTTCTTTGTAGCTAAATTAAAATAACAAGACGGTTTCATTGAACATTTCCGCCTTTTTGGGCTATAATTTTCAATGAAAGTATTGATGACAAACAGCGTTATATAAATTATTCTGTATTTCAAAATCGTTTGTTTTTACATCTAAAACCGTGATTTCCGTTTTTATCCTTGAATAATTGCATTTATAGTGGTATAATACACATATAAAAACATATATTGCGTAATTAGTAGGAGTAATTCACATGAAAATTTTAAAAATAGCAGCCAAAGATCTTCCTTTATTTAACGGAATATGCGAAATTGATTTTTTACCTCAACAACGAGTTAATAGTGAAAATGCAGAAAATATGAGCGAACTATTTTCTACATCATCTAACATTTTTTATAAAAGTAATGTTATTTCATTTACCGGAATCAATGCTTCCGGTAAAACTTCTGTGCTAAAATTAATAACTTTTGTTTTTGGCATGTTAAACAATGCCCCGATAAACAGTATTACTTGTTCTGAAGTTTTAGATGGTATAGCCGATAATAATACAGTTTCTTTCGATACTTTCTTTTTCTCTGAAACTCAAAACAACAAATCGATAAATCTTCTAAATACTGTTATTGCCAAGGAAGATAATAAGTTAAAAATTGTTTCCGAAACACTGAAATCAAAGGATGTATCCAAAATTAGGACAAAAAAAGCCTTATATGATTTCTCAGATATAGAAACTAATTTTACTCGCGATGTTAATTCTGAATTTCTTTTAGATGATGTTAGTATTATGGTCGCCTTCAATAAAAGGAACAAAGAATCTATTAATTATACAGATATGCTCCGTTATACTAACATTAATGAATTAGATATATCTGAAGACTGTCCTGTTGAATTAATTTCTTTTTTTGATCCGAGCATAGAATATTTAAAAATAAATAAAGAAAAAAATAAATCAAATATTCATTTAAAGTTTAAGTCAAAAAACGAGATGATTTTGAATCAATTTTCTGAATTAAATCGTTATCTCTCTTCCGGTACGATAAAGGGCATCAATACATTTTTATACGCTATTCGCATATTCAATAACGGAGGATATCTAATAATAGACGAGTTAGAAAACCACTTTAACAGAGAAATCGTATCAACTTTAATTCGTTTTTATATGGATAAAAAGGTTAACAAAAAAGGTGCTACTCTTATTTTTTCAACCCACTATTCTGAATTGCTTGATGAATTTGAGCGCAACGACAATATATATATTGTCAGAAATCGTCAAGGAATAACTATAGAAAACTTATCGAAAATTTTAAAAAGAAATGATATAAAAAAGAGTGAAGCATATCAAAGCGGTCTTTTGGGAGGTACACTTCCCATGTACGATGCATATATGGATTTGAAAAATGCTATTATCAGCGATAGCATTTAGGAGGAAACGATGGAATTTTCTAAATATAATTTTCTAAATATATAGCATGTATATGTGAAGGCACTGCAGAACAAGTTATTATCAACATTTTGCTGGATAACAATAAACTTATTTTTGACAGAAAAGATTTACTCGAAGAAGATGTACTTAGAAGTCGTAGTGGTCAAAAATTTGAACAGCAATATCTGAGAAAAGGTTTTGATGACAAAATAACGGTATTAAGAATCCTGGATTCACGAAACGAAAACTTCAAAATCAGCAGAGCCTACCAACATAAGATTGATGTAATAAATATAATTACTGCGCCTGAAATTGAAATGTTAATTATCTGTAACGAAAACAAATATGAGGATTACAAAAAATCTAAAAAGAAACCAAGTAGCTATTGTAAAGAAGATTTATCTTATAAAAATGTGAAAAGTAAAACTTTTATAACGGAATATTTTGAAGATGTTGACTCTTTAATTAATGCAATTAAAAAATATAAAAGAGTATCAAATATTCCTAATCATGAATCCTCCCTTTTTGATTTATTAAAAAAGAATAAGCAGAAAAAATAAAGCTGAGGATATGAAAATTGTCCTCAGCTTTTGGTTGTTTTAGGGGGTATTTTTCGATGATTTTTGGGGTTGATTTTAAATATTATGCATTGGCAGTTTTTTGACTGATGAAATCTTGTAAGGGTTTTCTAAAAATTTTTCTAAAAAACTTTCTGAATTTTAGAAAATAAAGAACAATATATTAAATATTGTTCAGTGTTACAAAATCCTGAGATTGCTGATAATTACTGTGCTTTTTGAACTTTGCAGCATTAGGCGATACAAGATAATACCACTTCTGAGCCGCTCCAAAACCGCGTGCCGAGGGTTCAAGTCCTTCTGCCCCTGCCAAGGTATGATGTCTCGAAAATGGCTTATATAAGCCGTTTTTGAGACTTTTTCTTTTTGCAGAAATATTGCAAATTATATCAACGGATTTTAAACCTATGATATGTAAATCCTATATTTGTTTCATATTTTTGATGGCATTTACATTTTGGAGGACATTCTCGGATTTCTATCGGAACATTAATGTTGTTATTTCCTATTGAATCCTTAATTGCCTCATACGCCAGAGAAAAATACTTTTGCCCATCTTCTCCGGGATTATCAATAATAATCTTCTTCAAATACTGAAAAGAAATCGGTTTGCTTATATTTCTGACGGTAATATGATTACCGAAATCTCCCTTATGAAAACCATAATACAAGCTGTCAACATCAGGAAAATATCGTTCCTCATAAGGAATGTCTTCATCCCAATTTGCAGGATTTTCCTGAGTAATGCATATATCATAATCTGAAACCTCATCCAAAACATCTACGGAATAAACAAATGTTATTACACCGTAATTGTTCACATCCTTTGCACGCTCATGTATGTCAACCGAATCAAAAAATATGTCATTGTATATATTGAATTTTTTATCAATGCCGTCACTTGGCTGATCTGTTTGAGGAAGATTATATTCTTCAACCGTTTCTCTGGACAATAGTCCGCCATTATTGATAAAAGTTAATGACGTTATTACCGAATTCACATGAAATAATTCTGTAACACCTTTGTGTATAAGTATCTTTTTGACTTCTGCAACTTTCATAAATAAATTCTCTCCTTTCAAAAAAGCTGTCACCGATAAAGAAAATTACAATGATTAATTAAGATATTCCGTGTAATTCCTGATACAATGTTTTTGCATAAGTATCGGTCATTCCGCATATATAATCAGTTACAAGCAAAAGACGAAGATATAATTTTTCCTCCTTTGTTTTTTCTCTGGAATGATGTCTGTATGCGCTCATATAGTTTTGTGAAATTATATTCATCAGGCGTCTATCCAACGCATTTTGCTCAATTTCGGTATCGTAACTGATTGCCGCATTCACAAATTTATCAAGCAAAAAATCTATTATTGTACCTGCTGATATTTCAAGCTTTTGGATATGTTGTGACTCAAACACTTTTTCTGCTGTAATATTCCCCAAAGCTTTCATAAGTACATTGCCATGTGATACTTTTAATATTTCACTTTTGAATGTTCCGTTCATAATGTCAATATAATTTGATGTAAATCCATATATTGCACAACTGATCAAAAAGCCCTGTATACTGACTATCCAATTTTGTACCGCATATAGATCCGGATTGGCAATTTTCTTGCTTTTTGCAATTTCATATTTATTTTCAAGTGTTTTCACAGCATCCAAATAGCATCCTTTTTCCTCACCTTTACACATATTGAGATATGCATCTTTTTTAAGTTCTTCAAGAATCATATCATATGTCAGATAATTTTTCTTTACAGCATCTTCTATGTCCGCTGTTCGATAAGCTATGTCATCAGCCGCCTCAAGCAGAAATGTGAGCGGATATCTGCAACCTGCAGCTCCTGTGGATTCACTTATATCATCATACAAGTCCTTTTCTGCATAATAATACCCCATTTTCTTATTCTTGATATCTCCGCTTTTGGTATTAATATCACATGAAGAAACAGGATATTTTACAATTGTATTTAAAAGAGCGTACGTTAAATGCATTCCATTTTCGTCAACAAGGTAATGCAGTTTTGTTAAAAGTCTTAACGCTTGTGCATTACCCTCAAAGTTGTAAAAATCATTACACATCTGTTCATTGAGCAAATCTTTGACATAATTTTTACCAATTTTTAAGTTTTCAAGATTATTCTTAAACCATATTCTTATTGAATATTCGCCAAAATGCCCGAAAGGCGGATTTCCTATATCGTGAATCAATCCCGCACATTCAAGAATACTGCAAATTTTATTAATATCCTCATTTGAAGGTTCAAATTCAGAACGAAAGCCACTTTTATTTTTAAAACTGTCTATATGATCTATAATGTACAAAAAAGACGACTGCCCCAAAGATTTTGCGAACGAAGCAACTTCGAGCGAATGCGTAAGCCTTGTTCGGACAAAATCACTTTTATCAAGAGGAAAAACCTGTGTTTTATCCTGTAATCTTCTAAAAGAAGCACTTCCGATTATTCTGTGATAGTCCTTTTGAAATTCATTACGCATATCATTATTATTTTTCTTATTATTTTTATTACTTTGATTGCATTGACGCTTTTCACATAATAATTTTTTCCAATCCATATTGTTTCCACCTTCTTTTTCTTAATGAACTACATCTCTATGCTTTATCTTCCAACTTGAATATACCCTGTACCTTTTTTACATTGTCATCAGGTGTGTCTACCTTTTGCAACAAATCTAAATAAAAAGCTTTTATATCATGGTCTTTTAAAATCCATAGCACTTGATTGTTACTAACAGCAATCTCAAATAATAATTTAATTTGATCGGATGACCACTCATTATATGCACTCAATTTTTTTACAATCGTGTGCGTACTGATAAAGTCAGAACTGTTTTCCAATGCATATATCAAATCTTCTTTTGCTTTTTCTTCGTCGGTCTGAATACAATTCTTATTAACATTTTCTGCTTCATTCTTACATTCATAATGGTAGTTTTCAAGTTTTTCATTATATGCTGTTCTGTCTATGATGGATTTGATGAGTAAATCTAATTCTGTTCCTTCAGAATAATCTGCAGGAACAAAATATTTTATTCTGTTATCATTCATCATTTTATAGACTTTCTTTTTATCAATTGTGTCCGGATTATAAACACCAATTGAATGTCCGCCGTATGTATTCACCAATTTCATACACGGAATATCTGTATCGCTGTCACCGATATACACCATATTTCTGAACGGCACTCTTATATCCTCCGGTGCAAAATAATCATTAACACACGGATCATTCACATCTAACACGCCTTTTTCAATTCTAAAGAGAAATTGAGTTTTATTGGTGTAGTTTACAACCTGAGCAGGCCACTTTGCTACTCCTTTTTCATTAAAATAGAATGAGCTTGCATAGATTTTTTCAAAAGCGCCGTTCTTGGCTATCTGAGTTCCTTCAATCATTTCTTTCAAACCGGAAGAAATAATATAATGTTCAACTATTACACCATTTCTAATTCCATAATCTCTGATTCGTTCAAACCACTCGGCTACACCGGAGAATAATTTCACTTTGGAACCATACTCTTCCAATTTCTTTCTGTTAAACACAAAGTTTCCTTCTGCTTCAACCATCATCTTATACATGTAGGCTAAATTTTGATCCATTTTGTTTTCTTCAGCAAGTTTATTAGATTCAAGCCAAAATTTTTTAACATCGTAATTTACTGACTGAATATATCCCTGCGCCTGCATATCATCCGGAGATAGCGTTTTATCGAAATCATAACATATCGCCAATACCGGCTTGTCTTCTTTTTGCTTTCTTTGATATTCTTGAGTTGTCATCTAATAATCCTCACTTTCATTGTTATATGTTTTTATTAAAAATTATTATGTGATAATATATCACGCAATAAAAACTCATTCTTCTTTGATTCGTCAATCAGATGTTATTTTTTTAAATGTTGACTTACAAAATAATACCTACAAATTAATTTTAGTATGCAATTCAACTTACAGCAAGCTATATATATCATTCACCTTTATAATACCACTAATAACAATATTTTGCAATACTTTTCAATTTTTTTATTCATTGTTTACATTAGCTATTAATACTTTTACACAAATCAAATAGGAGAACATATCTTCGCAATATGTTCTCCTGTATAATAAACTAAATTTCCTTTATCAAATATTCTTCGACTTTTATCCCAGTATGTTATTATAAATATTCCAAGTAATCCATATGCTTTCTGTTTTGCCATGATAAAATCCTCCTGCATTTTTAAATTTATAATTCTTTCAACCTGTTATCAACATTATACCAAAGGTCACTGTACCATTATCTACCATTTGCTTGCAAAAACAGCCCTGCAAATGGGTACAGGGCTGTAAAATTAAAGATTTATTCATTGCTTATCAGATTTAATCGTCTGTAGCTTTGAAATTTATTTTATTTTCGGTCGCAAAGGTGTGTGCATAGGAATCTGTCGGGGCGTGGATTGTTAGGTCTTTTGAGTCTTTGAAGGCAGATTTTCCTATGTAGGACACATTTTTGGTCAGGTAGATATCCTCAAGGGAGTAGGATTCTTTGAACGCATTATCGGCAATGAATCTTACCGTATCGGGAACGACTGTTTCCTTTGCACCGCCGTAATTTATTGCGTCATCTGCAATTGAAATCACATCCAAGCCGTCAATATGTGCAGGAATTTCAAGCTTTTCCTCTGTCGACATTGGGTTATAGTTAGTTATTACGCACACGGGCTTGCCGTCATCATAGATAACATCATAATTATAATATTCGCCGTAATACGCACCGTTTCTGATTTTTGAATAATCGGTATTTTTAGCCTCCGGATTTTCAGGCTCGGTCGTATAGTTTTTATAATTGATTTTATTTTCAACCGCAAATTTTTCAGCATAAGAACCCTTTTCGGCATATATCGTAAGGTTGTCAATGCCGTCAAAAGCGGTTTTTGCAATCTTATTTACGGAGGGCGCAATATAAATTTCCGTTATATTTTTTGAATCCTTAAATGCGTCATCCTTGATTTCACAAATGCCGTTGGGGATAACAACTTTTTTCAGACAATCAAATTCGCTGAAAGCTTCCTTTTCAATAGCGGTTATTTTTGTATTTTCATCGTATGAAGTCGGAATATACGCATCGTCCAAGCCGTAATATCCGCCCTGAAACAAGCCGACAGTGGCATAAAAATTTCCGTTTTCATTGTCTTGAAACTGAATTAAAAATTGACCGTCGGCAGAAGCCTTTAGGCGATATTTTTGGTCAACAGCCATTTGTTCAAATCTGTTATTTACGATTGTCGCTCTGGCAAGGAAAGACAAGCCGAGCAAAGCGGCAACCGAGATGCAAAGAACAATGAAAAATTTATGAATAAACAGTTTACTTTTCATGCAGCTCACCTTCTGTCATTTCCAAAACAACATCACAAATTTCTTCCAAATCCTCTTTGTGATGAGTTGTGATAACCACGAGCGCACCTCTTTCTTTTTCTTCTTTAAGAAGCTTGTAAATCAGCTGTACACCGTCATTATCAAGTGCATTTGTCGGTTCATCAAGCAGGATGATTTTCTGCTTTTCAAACACAGCCTGAGCAATATTCAGCCTCTGTTTCATACCAAGCGAAAACTTTTTCACCTTTAAATCGGACTTTAATCCAACACGCTCAAGTGCTGTTGTAATGTCCTCATCGGTGGCGGTTTTCTTGATTTTGCCGAGGATTTTCAGATTGTCAAAAGCATTGTACTGGGGCAACAGGTTCATATTTTCAATCACGATGCCTATGCTCGGAGGGAACGACATATCCTTGTGCAAAACCTTTCCGTCAATCACAACAGAGCCACTGTCGGGAACAAGCAAGCCTGCAATTGCTCTCAAAAGCATAGTTTTGCCCGAACCGTTGTGTCCGTAAATTCCGTAGATTTTGCCGTACTCAAAATTGTAACTTACATTATTTAAAATCGGTCTTGATTTGATACTTTTACAATAATTTTTTATTTCTACCATAATATCACCTCAAAAAATATCGGTTTTCTTAAATCTCAAATTCAGAATGAAAATGCACAAAGCATTTAACGCAACCATGAATAACATGTATCCGTAGTAAATGCTCTCGCCCGACACAGCACCGTTCTGCATTCCGAACATCAAGCTCGGGAAGAGAAGCATTTTCCAAATCGGTGCGTCAACAAAATTCTGAACCAAATAGTACGCAATAAAGCAATAGGTGAAAATTCCTATGTTCACAACGTGTGCAGGAATACTGATTTCAAGCAAAGACTGAATAACTATCAGCGAAAAAATTGTTAGAAAGTACATAATCAAAGATTTAAGAGTTCCGCTTTCAACGGGAGTCATACTTTCTCTTGCAACAAAAAAGATTATGAACTGGAACAAAACAATGCAAATCAATGCTATAAAATTGTTAAGACAACGCTTTAAAATCAGCACTGTTTTTGAATAATTGCGTACAATCAACATCTTGCCGTAGCCTTGTTTAAGGTTCTCAATTGAGCCGCTTGTAAAGAAGAGAATAAAACATAGGGGCAGCAAAAGCAGCAGAAATTTTGAAATTTCAAAGCCGTAATCGCTTGGAGCTAAACCAATCATAAAGGCATTTTGAAAGTTACCCTGAAATACACAGCTGAACAATTGAGCAAGGCACGCAACAATCAGTATTATCGACAAAACAAGCTTACTTTTTAACATTACTCAAAACATCCTTTTTCTGATACAAAAAGTAGGAAGAGAAGATAAGCATAAACATCATAAGCAATGCTCTTAATATAATGCCCCACATATCCGACAGAACCATTTCGCCGTGCATAAGTTTTGACACCACTACGGAATCTCTGAACGGCAACCACACTTTACTTATCATGAAAATAATAGTCGCAAATAACTCTATAAGATATAATGCAATAGTAATGAACGGAGCAACTTTGGGAGAAATGATTATTCCGAATGAGAGCATAACGAGTCCTGCTCTGAAATAAAACAAAAACAAAGTCAAAAGTTCAAGTGCCGAATATTGCAGAAAATTCAATTCTAAAATCAGGTTAATGTCAAAGCAGATGAGTGCCGCAACTACACTGACTGCTTCTATCAAAAATGAAAACAGAAAAGCGAATACCGCACTGTCTGCAATTCTTCTTGTAACAAAAGAGGCTCTTGATTTCAGTCTTACAATGTAGCTTTCATTCTCATTCGCAAATATGTAAAACAAAAACAAAACAAATAATATTATAAAAAAGCCGATAACATTGCCAGATGTGATAAAGTCACCATCACCGCCCGCAACATTATAAAAAATATTTTTTTGGCTTAACTTCTCAGAATAATCCGAATTCAAATAATTATAAAATCGTAAATATGTGTATGCGCAAAGCGAAATAAAAAACACTGCACAAAGCGGAAGTACGATTGCATATTTTCTTAATTTACACCTGATCATACTTAGTCACCTTAAAGAACGAAAACAAAACAGCAACCACATTTGTAGCTAATACGAAAATCACTGAAGGAAGTGCATATGACAATGGATATTCGGTAAAAGGCTGAAAAGCCATCATAATAGACTGTTTGGCAATTGACGGTATATACCACAATATAAATATTAACGGATAAAGAATAAATCTGTTTGGAAATGCCATTGCAAGTGCCGTTGCACCGCTTCCCACAACGCCACCGGTGAGCGAAAGCAGAAGAATACAAAGCAGGTTATAAAACATTGGATGGCTATAATACTCCGCCATACTTGGAATTGCTTTTATAGATTCCGGATCCATAAATAAATATGTACCTCCTGCAAAAACAATATACACCATAAGGAGATTAAGTAAAAGAGGAATTATAATAATCAAAAAAGAAATAACAAAACTTTTAAGTATATTTAAAACAAAATATTTATTTTTACCTCTCTTTGTAACAAGAATATTTTTGTACCCTATTCTGTAATCTTCAATGCAATCATCCGCAACAACGATTGCTAAAGGCAGCGGTAAATACCACATAAATAATTTTCTTAACCCTCCAATTGAGAAACTTCCTAAAAAGGTCGCCAAATACGGTGCAGGAACAGAAGCTCCTTTACTTAGATCAATCAGAGTCAACAGTATATCAATTATAGGTGCAATGAAGATATACAGTATAATACCTAATTTAAGCTTGTTATTAAATATTCGGGTAATATAATATGACATATTTTTCACCTCAATTATAGGCTGATTTGTTATATATTTAATGGTAAATCTGCAAATGACTTATGAGGAATAAAAGTTAATTAACTAACAATAATTTTTAAAAGCAGTAAAACTTATTCGTATGAAAAGCTGTGTTTATCTGTTTCTTCATCCCAGTAACCTGCAACATAATACTTAGTACTAACATTATTGTTATTATATACAGCAAGTCCAACATCCATATTTTTACAGTTTTGATATACTGCGTAATAGCGATTGCCACTTCCTTGATGAACGGAATGCGTATATGATTGTTCTGAATACCAAGGACCAGAAAGAAGGAAGTTCATTATAGTACCTTTACCTTCTTCTGAAAAGGAAAAGTCTACTTTCCAAGGAACTTCCGTTCCTGAATCGCCCCTGTGTTCAGCATCGCTATAAACTTTGCCTTTACTACCTGGAACACGCATATAGAACGGAATATCATTATCCGAGCCGTATGCTGATGCACCAAATGCAAAAACGGAAATAAAAACGGTTGCCACAATTGCCATTGCTAATAATCTTTTATAGAATTTCATTTCGTCACCTCATTTTTCTTAATATCCAGACCTCCTCACAAGCCATTGTACAGATTTACCATTTAAACAAACGCAAATGCACGATTTATCCGTTTAAATTATTTATAATATTTTGATGTTTTTAATTTTCAGTTATTGCATCTTTAGTCGCATACAACTGAAAATTCAGTAGATTACACTTCAATTAGCTCTGTAATTATTATTGCAATACTTTTTATACATTGACTTCATAATGCTATTATATCACATTTTAATAATATTTCAAGCAAATCAGGTAATTTTTACGACAAATTTTTACACAATAATTTGTAAATATTGCACAATGGCTATTATTTAATATTGTATTGCTATATGCTTTAAATCAACCAATTTCTTTTATATTCAAATTATACAAATGCAAAGTGACTGTAAAATGACTATAGCCCTTTTACAAAATAAAACAGGAAAACAAAGTGACAAATACGCTTTTTGTTTTCCTGCTTAAATTATTTGATATTTTATTGTATTGTTAAAAACTTCCGCACATCAGAGCATTTTCCAATTTTCTGCATCAAACACACCTTTGGTGGTTATTCTCAAGCTTGGGATAACGGGCAGGCTTAGAAACGAGAGAGTCATAAACGGATCAATGCTTTTATCCGCACCGAGTTCATATGCAGATAACTTTGCATTTTCAAGCTTTTCGTTTACGGTTGTCAGCGGTTCATCGGACATCAAGCCTGCAATCGGGAGTTCGAGCAGAGCCTTGATTTTGCCGTTTTCAACAACTGCGATACCGCCCTTGCTGTCCTTGATAGCGTTCACGGCAACGGCAATGTCATCATCATTACAGCCGACTGTGATAATGTTGTGCGAATCGTGGGCAACCGAGGTTGCGACTGCACCCGATTTCAGCGAATAGCCTTTAACATAGCCGACACCGATATGATTTGTGCCTTTGTGACGCTCAATGCAGGCGATTTTCAAAATATCGTTTTCCACATTAATTTTATCGGCTGTGCCGAGATTGCGTGTGAGCAATTCACCGCCGACAAGACCGATAAGTCCGAGTTTTCCGTCAACCTTGAAACTGCTCGGCGTTACGCTGTTAAGATGAAAAGTGTCAAAGCATTTTTCGGCAAGCTTTTCATCAACTGTGGGAGCAGAAAAGTCCTTAACTTCGCCGTCAAAAACAAGCTTGCCACACTTGAAAACAGTTTCAACATTGAAATCTTCAAGATTATTGACAACAACAATATCGGCAAGATAACCCGAAGCAATCGCACCTTTGTTATTGAGCAAAAAGTATCTTGCGGCATGGTGGGTTGCTGTTTTGAGAGCAACAATCGGATCTGCACCGTTTTTAAGCGCCTGTTTTACGATGTAGTCAATATGACCGCCACAGAGCAAATCGCTTGGATGCTTATCATCTGTTGCAAACATACACCTTGAGTAATACTGCTGAGTCAAAAGCGGCATAAGTGCCTTGAGATTATGAGCGGCAGTACCCTCTCTAATCATAATAAACTGACCTTTCCTCAGCTTTTCAAGGGCATTTTCAAAGGTGGAACACTCGTGGTCGGAGTAAACACCTGCGGCAATGTATGCGTTGAGGTCATTGCCCGAAAGCTCAGGAGCGTGACCGTCAATCTTCTTGTGATGAGCCTGCGAGGTGACAATTTTTGAAAGCACATTTTTATCGCCGTTGATAACACCGACATAGTTCATCATCTCTGCAAGTCCGAGTACCTTTTTATTATCCAAGTACAAATCAATATCCTTGCAGTCAAGCTCCGCACCGCTCTCGTCAATTTCTGTGGCAGGCACACATGACGGCATCATAAAATGAACATCAATCGGCAAATTTTGCGATGCCTGAATCATATATTCAACTCCGTCAATGCCCATTACATTTGTGATTTCGTGAGGGTCGGTTATGACTGTGGTTGTACCGTGGGCAACAACTGCCTTTGCAAATTCAGCAGGAGTCACCATTGAACTTTCAAGGTGAATGTGTGCGTCAATAAAGCCGGGGAGAACGAGTTTTCCGCTGACATCAATCTCTGTTTTACCGTCATATTTTCCGACACCTGCAATCAGTCCGTTTGCAACGGCTATGTCACCGCACAAAAATTCATTTGCAAACACATTAAGATACTTTGCGTTTTTCAAAACAAGGTCTGCCTTTTCCCTGCCTGCCGCAACCGCAATTATTCTCTGCTTTGCTGCAAGCTGTCTGCCTGTTTTCTGTTCGTATATTTCCTGCATAAAAGCACCGCCCTTCTTATATATATTTACAAGATTATAGCACTTTGCAAAAGCCATTTCCATAAGTATTTTTCACGAATATTCTTCGCAATTTTTTGCTAAATTGCATAAGATGTTGCATATTTTCATCTGTCAGACAATAATAATTTTAACAATTTATTGTGCTAATGTATTGAAATGCACAGACTGCGGTGATATAATTTATTTATAAGTATTGTTTTCGGAGGGATAAATTATGTCACACACATACAGCGAATTTTTACCAAGTTACAGTGTGGGAGTTGATTGCTACAAGGCGATTCCCGAAATTGTGAAGCCGTACGGCAAAAAGGCGGTTGCAGTCGGCGGTAAAACAGCTATGGAAAAATCAAAAAAGGCTTTGCTTGACGGCATCAAAGGCTCTGACATTGAAATCATTGATTTTGTATGGTACGGCGGTGACTCCAGCTATGAAAATGTTGAAAAAATAAAGAACAATCCGTCTGTGCAAAAGGCTGATATGGTGTTCGGCATCGGAGGCGGACGAGCTGTTGACACGGCAAAAACCTATTGTGCTTTATATAACAAACCGTTGTTCACATTCCCGACAATTGCATCAAACTGTGCGTCATGCACCTCGCTTTCGGTAATGTACAATCCCGACGGTACTTTCAAGGAATATTCGTACCACAAAGCCCCTGCAATTCACACATTTATCAACACAAAAATTATTGCCGAATCACCCGAAAAGCTTATGTGGGCAGGAATCGGTGACGCACTTTCAAAGGAATATGAAGTAATTTTTGCGTGTCGTGAAAAGAATATGATTCACACACCGTTGCTTGGCAAGGCAATTGCCTCCGCAAGTACCGAACCGCTCATAAGCTTTGGCAAAAAAGCTCTTGAGGACTGCAAAAACAATGTGCCGACAGAGGCAATTGAGCAGGTTGCGCTTGACATTATTATCACGGCAGGACTTGTTTCAAATTTTACCGTACACGAAAACAATCCGAATCCCGAGGAGGATTATTACTACAATTCATCGCTCGCACATTGTGTTTATTACGGTGCGTCACTCTTTCCGCAATGTGAACGGCAGCATCTGCACGGCGAAATTGTTTCATTCGGTGTGCTGTGTCTGCTGACATATGACGGACAATTTGATGAGCGAAACAGAATTTTTGAATTTAACCGCAGTATCGGACTTCCTTGCACTCTCGGCGAAATTGCACTTACTCCGGACGATGTGCCTGCAATTGCGCACAAAGCCGCAAGCGTTGTTGAGTGGAAGTATGTCCCGGGTAATCCGACCGAGGACGCATTCATCAATGCAATTCTTGCAACCGATAAAGCCGGCAAGGAATTTTTGGCTGATAAATAATGAAGTTTAGTTGTAACTGACTGCTACATTATTTCGGTTAATGTCTCCCATTTATACAGTTTATTTTCATCATAAATTTTCTGCCATTACCTGCGGGCGGATAATATCCTCCCATACGGAATTGTGCGAACGGTTGCAATGTTAGGCTCGGGCATAATATGTTTTTTTGACATTACAAGCTATCTACACGAACTGGGCAAGGCGGCTCACCGTAATTTTCCATTTTCAATTTTCAATTTTACATTTAATTAAACCTTTCGCTCGGGCATAATATGTCCTTTTTTATACCATACTATCTTCACGAACTGGGAACGGTGGCTCACTGTAAAACTAAGCCGCCCTCGGCAGTGCATGCGCTGTCGAGGGCGGTTCGGTTTTACAAGGGGTTTCCTGAAGTTATCTTACTGAAATCAGTTGTTTTTAGGGGTTTTGCTGTTATAGATTTCTTTGTTAAGGCAATGTTCTTTTGCACAAACTATAACATTGGTAGCGGCGTCACCGATAACATTAAGTGTGATAACAGCCATACCGGGGAGGTAGTTCATGGCAAGAATGAGCGAGTAGCCAATCATACAAAGATCTGAGTTCAAGCCAAGTCCCATCATTACAACATAAACCATTGTTGTGCCTGCTACAGGGATTGCCGGAGTACCGACTGCCGTGCAGATTGAGAGGAATGCTGTAAGACAAAGGGTTGCAGGAGTAATGTTGACGCCTGCGGCTGTGGCGATGAATGTAATGGCAATCATATGCATTGCGGTTGTACCGTTCATATTGATTGTCATACCTGTGGGAAGAACAAAGCTGCTGATTTCTTCGGAACAGCCGAGTTCGTTAATACAGGTTTCCTTATTAAGCGGAAGCGTTGCGGCAGACGAGTTTGTTGCTGCTGCAAACATACCGATTTTTGCCGCCTTTTTAAGGAAGATAAACGGATTAAGTCCTGTTGTAATGAAAATACCGATTGGGTAAATTGTGCAAACAAGAAGAAGGCTTACAACAATTGTTACAACAATCCACATCATTGTCGGTGAAATGTACTCAATTCCGTAAACGGCAAGTGCTCTTACGATCATACAGAAAATTGCGATAGGAGCAATTTTGTTGATAAGGAAGTTGAGGAACATCTGAACGATATCGTTGATGTTTTCAAAAACTCTCTTGAGCGGATCTGCTTTTTCGCCCATCTTTGTCATACAAAGGCCAAAGATAATTGCGATAACAACAACGCAAAGAATTGTGTTGTTGGATGACATTGCGTTAATCATATTGCTCGGAACAGCGTTTACAATTGTTACGAGCGGGTTGTAACCCTCCATTGTAACGATGTCCTGAGCCTGTTGTG
>OLSQ01000540.1_pt1 | contig 36527 bp, 31 predicted proteins | sample 1672561 | NCBI WGS metagenome assembly OLSQ01 (sample SAMEA3136699, study PRJEB25190) | human gut metagenome | biome: human gut; feature: human-associated habitat; material: faeces | place: Austria | collected 2013
CACAGAGGATGCCGTCTTGCTGTAACATATCCAGAGATCGCTAAGATGCAGACAAAGGCTGTTATCCGTGCAGCAATCGAGGTTCAGAAGGAGCATCCAGATTGGACAGTTGAGCCAGAGATCATGATCCCACTTGTATGTGAGGTTAAGGAGCTTAAGTACGTTAAGAAGGTAGTTGTTGAGACAGCTGACGCTGAGATCGCTGCTGCTGGCGTAGATCTTAAGTATGAGGTTGGTACAATGATCGAGATCCCAAGAGCTGCTCTTACAGCTGATGAGATCGCTAAGGAAGCTGATTTCTTCTGCTTCGGTACAAACGACCTTACACAGATGACATTCGGATTCTCTCGTGACGATGCTGGTAAGTTCTTAAATGCTTACTATGATACAAAGATCTTCGAGAATGATCCATTTGCTAAGCTTGACCAGACAGGCGTTGGTAAGTTAATGGAGACAGCTATTAAGCTTGGTAAGCCAGTTAACCCTAACCTTCATGTTGGTATCTGTGGTGAGCACGGTGGAGATCCTTCATCTGTTGAGTTCTGCCACAAGATTGGTCTTGATTATGTATCATGTTCACCATTCCGTGTACCGATCGCTAGACTTGCTGCTGCTCAGGCTGCAATCAACAACAAATAATTTATTGTCTGTTGTGTCATGACAATTTCATGACAGAATAAAGCAATTTGCATTGACCAGTCATGGTTCAATGTTATATATCAGCCCCATCGTGTGATGGGGCTGATGTTTTCTATAATCAAATCCTAGAGTACAAAAGAACTCTAGGGATTTATCTTAGTAATATCTTAGTAATGTCTGTTTCGGACAAAATTTCAGATGTGAATGAAAATTGAATGATGGTGTGCGAGGCGTAATGAGATGGCAAGTTTTTGGTGCCTGAAAAATAGAAATATTGAAGAGGACGCAAAAGAATTGCTGTGGGGTTACCAGTTTGGATTGCTGTAGGGGAACCAGTTTTGGGAGGATTTTGGAAAGACAACACGGGAGAAGTGGTACTAAAAGTGTGTGGTACTAAAAGTGTGTGGTACTAAAAGTGTATAAAGAGCTTGTTAGATACTACTTAAAGCGAAAAATCCAAGTGATGTAAAGGATATGTAGTACTAAAAGAAAGCGCAAAAGCAATTAGGTACTACTTTTTATCCAAAATTATGGTGGGGAAAAGAAAAAAGTAGTACCTAACGAACGAATGAGGATGGTTATGTACTATTTTGAAAGAAAAATGGACGAAAGAGAAGAGAAAAGTAGGACTAAAAACGTTGGTGTTGGATTTAATGTATTACTTTCGGGGAAAACAGGATACGAAAAATCAAAATAAGTAGTACTAAAAAAGATTACGAGGAGGCTTTAGTACTACTTTACGAGAAAAAAGGAAAGGACGATTATTGGGGATGCAATTATTTCAGAAACAGGTAAGAAAACAAATAAAAGAAACAAGAGGTTTGTTGGATAGGATTCAGCGGTTTCAGAAGACGGTACCAAAAGGTTCTTTGATAATTACACATAAGCAAAAAAAGGTTTATTATAAGTGGCAGTATCATGACGAGAACTTAAAATGTATAAGAAAGTATCTTTCAAAAAAGGAGACGAAACAGATTCAGTTGTTGGCGCAAAAAGGTTACTATGAAAAAGTAGAGCCTATTTTACAGAAGAATTTGAAGTTACTTGAAAATTTTGAGAAAGCATATTGTTATGATAAGGAGATGCAGGTGTACGAATCAATGACAGAAGACAGACAGTCGTTGGTTATACCATTGGAAGAGAATTGTACCAGGCGGATTCAGGCATGGAAACAGGAAACATATGAACCATGCAATAAATACCCGGAGGCATTGCGGTATGAAACAAATGCAGGAGAGTATGTGCGTTCCAAGTCCGAGGTAATTATAGCAAATCTTTTGCATATGGAAGCAGATCAGCTTCTTTATAAATATGAGCGGCCACTTATATTAAAATATAATGGACGTGACATCCTTATTTATCCAGACTTTACAATTATAAATACGCAAACCGGAAAACTTACTTATTGGGAGCACGCGGGACTTATGAGCACCCCGGAGTATGTTTCTGATTTTGTTTGGAAGAACAATTTGTATTATGAGAATCATTTGTTGCCGGGGACAGATGTTTTATTTACTTTTGAAACAGAAGATCATCCGCTGGAAATCCGTATGATTAAGAATATGATTTCGGATTTACTGGTGTAAAAGCATAAATATAGATATCTACAAAATAGATGAATTCACTATAGAAGAATTCATTATAGGCACAGTAAGTGTAAAAAGGCACCTGTTTTGATGTATGAAATTTTTGTATAATATGATCAATGGAAAGTTCATAGCACGAATTCAGAAGTATCATCATAGCCATATTTCTATAATTGACTTGAGTAACAGTATAGTAGAAAAGGAGATACAATTATGGAAATGACGCAAATCAAACAAAACAAATTGAAGATGATACTTCAGTTTTCGATTCCGAGCATTTTAGCGATGTTATTACAGACCGTTATAACGATTACAGATGGCTTTTATACCGGAAATTATGTAGGAGAACAGGCATTGGCAGCAATCAATCTTGGACTTCCGATTTTGTATTTTTATCTGGGCGTGGGACTTTGTGTAGGAGTTGGCGGTTCCGTCATCTGTGGCAGGTTACTTGGGGCAAAGAAGAGGAAAAAAGCGCATGAGGTATTTTCGCAGACAATGGTGACAGCGGTGGTTGAGTGTGTAATCAGTTCACTTTTTGTGTTTGCGCTCTTTCAGCCGATACTTGGCATCCTGCGAGCAGATGGCAGTTTGTCTGGATATTTTACACAGTATTACAGGGTTATGCTTTTCACCTATCCACTCATGGTGAGCAGTACGGTTTTGGGAATGTTCATTCGCGTTGACGGGAAACCGCAACTTTGTATGTTTGTAAGCATTGCAGGCTGTATACTGAATGTGATTTTAGATTATATGTTTGTGGGAGTCTTGCGACTTGGCGTACTGGGAAGTGCAATCGGATCTTTAATCGTTCAGATGGTTTCGGTATGGATTCAGCTGGGATATTTTATGGGGAAAAGCAGAGAAATCAAATTTCATAGTTTGGTATTTGATTGGAAAATAAACAGAGAGATTTTACTGAATGGATCTTCTGAGTTTATCGGAGAAATGTCGAGTGCAATATCCATGTTTGCCTTCAACTATGTATTAATGAAATATGTGGGAGCCGAGGGAGTGGCTGCGTTTACAATTCTTGGATTTGTAGTGTATGGCTACAACATGATCTGCATTGGATTTGGACAGGGAATCAGTCCGCTGGTCAGTGTTTGCCGTGGCGCACATGAAATGCAGGTGGCAATCGACATAAGAAAAATCACAAACGGAATCTTGTTTTTGACAGGTGTGGTGATTGCAGGTATTTTTGCCATGACTGGAAAGGGGTATGCGGGAATGTTTGGATGTAGCAGCAGTGTGGCAGACATGGTTGCGACCGGATTCAGAATCTATTCGATCACATTTTTTGTTATGGGGTATGATGTGATTAATTCCATGTACTTTACAAGCTGCGGAGACGCAAAATCATCCGCACTTATTTCTTCACTTCGTGGAATTGTACTGTTGCTGGCATTTATATTAATTCTTCCGACACTGCTTGGAATGAATGGTGTCTGGCTGGCAACACCATGTACAGAAATACTGACAGCAATCGTATCGTTATGTCTGATTCAGGCACAGCAGAAGAAAATAAAAAGGGATGATAACAATGGAAAACAGGAAAAATGCACAGACTGGCACAACGATACGGAGTGCGGTTATTAATCAGGCAATCAGCTATATTTTTGAACATATGGATGAGGATATCACCGTGGAGGATGTGGCACATCACTGTGCTTACTCGAAGTATCATCTGACCCGTATGTTCAAAGAGGATACAGGTGAGGCGCTGTATCACTTCATTAAGCGTGTGCGCTTAGAACGCAGCGCCTGGCGCCTGAAGGTTGAAAAAGAAAAAAGCATTACAGAAATTGGCGAAGAGTATGGGTATTCTTCGTCTAATTTTGCTACTGCATTTAAAAAGCATCTGGATCTTTCTCCGGCTGCTTTTCGCAAAAGCAGCGAGCAGATTGTAGAAGAAAGTTCGTTTTCTCATGGAATCACGCTGGACCAATTGGATGAGGCAGAAAAACTGATTACGATTGAAAACCTGCAGGGGTTTATGGTTGTCTATGAACGAAAAAGAGGCAACTACCATAATCTTTCGGATGAATGGTGTGAGTTTATTGATAAATATGAGTATCTGGCGACGAAGGACACGCTGTACATTGACTGTACGATCGACGATCCTTCCATCACCGATGAGGATAACTGCATGTATGAATTATGTCAGACAATTTCACCCACACACCCGGTTCTCAAAGAGCATACAGACATTCTGACGCATCATTTCGAGGGCGGAAAATATGCAATTTATCATTTTAAAGGATTTCCGCAATTTTTGTTTATGGTGTATCAGGAGATATTCTGCAGATGGCTGTCAAGGACAGGCAATCAGATGGATGAGCGGCCGGTTCTTGATATTTATCGGGATGCACATGAGGCATTACGAAAATATGCGCATGCATTTTATCAATATGCAATGGATAATCCTGGAATTTTTGAGGCAATGCTTTGGTACAACAAATATAAAAGTGAGGAATTAATCAAAGCGACAGAAAAAGTATATACTTTTTTCTTTGCACAGACAGATAAGTTGCATATAGACAGGGAGGTTGCAAATCATCTTCTTCGCACATATCGTGCATTTCTGGAAGGATGAAAAGGGCATGCCTATGGAGCAGATATGCTGAACGCCTGCATAGAAGACAGCAGGAGCAAAGGCAAAAAGGGAGTATGTATTTTATCGTTCAAAAAGAAAAAGCCTTTTTTGGCAGATCCTAAATTCCTGCAGTATAAAGGCTTCAAGGTTTGTGATGAAGCGGACAATGGGATTCAGTTATGGTATTTACCGCTTGAGGAGAATGCTTCTTTGCTTGAATTCAAAGAATGTGCCAAACATCCCCACATTGAAGAAAAAGGATATGTTTTGTATTATACCAGCCAATGTCCGTTTAACGCGAAATATGTTCCGATTGTAGAAGGCGTGGCAAAGGAAAATGGCGTGCCATTTCAAGCGATTCATTTACAGAGCAAGGAGGAAGCACAAAATGCACCTACACCGGTTACGACGTATGCGTTGTTTTATGATGGAGCGTATCTGACAAATGAGCAGATGAATGACAAGAAGTTCTTAAAGCTATTAAAAGGTTAAGAGCTGAGAAAAATGGAGTTCAAAGTTACAGGGAGATTTTACGTGAATAAAGAATGGTCACAAAAGAATAAGGAAATACAGATTTTGTTTACCGATTTGTATGAGCAAAGGATACTGTTATTACAACCGGAAATGAATTAGATAGTGAGAAAATAGTTTCTTTTATCCGGAATGAAGTATAATAATTTCTATAGAATTTTTTTGTAACAAAACCATTCTTTCTCCGTCTAACCTATGAACAAAGGAGGTGACAGTTCTGAATTATGAAAAATTGTACAATTTATATTACATGCAAATATATTCGTATGTAGTCACGATCGTGAAAGATCAAAGTCTTGCGGAGGAAATCACGCAGAACACATTTTTTAAAGCGATGACCGCGAAACGTACATATGAGGGCAAGGCCAGCGAGCTGACATGGCTTTGCAGCATAGCAAAAAATCTTGCAATGGATGAATGTCGCAAAAATTCAAAATATGCAGAACTGGATGAGGAGATGCTGGAACAGCCGGACAATATGACAAAGGCTGTGGAGGACAAAGATACGGCGCTCAGAATACATCTGGTGCTGCATGAATTGGAGGAACCCTACAAAGAAGTATTTCAGCTTCGGGTGTTCGGAGAATTACCGTTTGCGCAAATCGGTATGATATTCGGAAAAACGGAGAACTGGGCCAGGGTGACTTATCATAGGGCAAGATTGAAAATAAAGGAAAGGATGGACAAAAATGAGTAAAGATAATATCAGAAAGTGCGATGTCGTACAGGATCTGCTTCCATTATATTATGATGATGCGTGCAGTGATTCCAGCAGGGAGCTGGTAGAGGCACATCTGGAGGATTGCGAAAAATGCAGACGTACATATGAAGAATTAAAGAACGAAACCATTGATACCATGATCAAAGAGGAATCGCAGGGCGTATTGGAGCGCCATGAAAAAAAGGAGCGGACGGCGGCTTACAAAGCCGGTGTTATAATTGCGGGGCTGTTGTTAATTCCGGTGTTTGTTACATTTATTGTCGGATTGGCAAGCGGCGGAGATATGAATGTGTTTGCTTTAGTAGCAGCGTCTATGCTGCTTGTAGGTGCAATTACGGTAGTTCCACTTGTATCCAGACAGAAAAAATTTGTAAAATGCATACTATGTGGTGTGGTCGCACTTCTTTTCATTTTATTCTTTGTTGACAGAATGAATGGAGGCGGAGAATTTATTTTTTGGTCGGTACCAACGGTATTTGGTATATCGATCGTATTGTTCCCGTTTGTTATCAGAGCGGTTGACCTGCCGCCGGTTTTAGCAGATAAGAAAGCGCTGATCACGATGATGTGGAATACCCTGTGGCTTTTTTTGACGATTGTGGAAACGTGTGGACATTCGCAGGATATGCAGGGAATGAAAACAGGATGTATCGTTGCGTTTGTAGTAATGCTTGGTGTATGGCTGGTGTTTTTTGTGGCAAGGTATGCAAAGACGAATGCATGGATCAAAGCAGGCTGCATTGTGCTGATCTGTACACTGTGGACGGCATTTGCAAATGATATTTGTATGTTCCTGATCGAAGGCGAGAGAAGGCTGACTATCCGGTATGCGGAGTTCTCAAACTGGTCGACAGATTTGCGTGTGAATGCAAATGTTTATACGATAGTGTTGATCGCAGGTGGGGCGGCAGCTATTTTTCTTATGGTGATTGGGCTCATAAGAAAGAATAAAAAAGCACTACCGGAAAGTAAATACCAGAAGGGAAACATCCAAAATGAAAAAAATATGGAATAGGGATGTTAATGTGTTATTTTCTGGTTGAGGGATTTCAATATACACATTCCAAAAAGAACTATGCAATCCGGCTGGCAATATTTGCTCTGGTATCCGAAATTCCATATTGTCTGGCATTTACAAACAACGGGCTGTTAGAATTTCGGGAATTGAAAATCAATCTCATTTATGCGTTGGGAAGTATGATGGGGATTGCGCTTGCCGGCATTGTAATCGTTATTTTTTATAATGGCAGGCGAATCGAAAAGGGAAGTGTATTCTCCAAGTGGTTTTTCTATTGGTTCTATCCGGTACATCTTCTTTTATTGGGAATCATCAGAGTTACATATATGGGGAGAAGTTAATTGCTAATCTTATATAACCTATAGTAAATTAGTCCTGAATTTGTTATAATAACCATATTGACAAATAGGAGGAGAGACAATGAGCAGAGTTGATTTTGGAGCTAAACCATTTGTGTACCCGATGCCGGTACTGATTATAGGAACATACGACGAGAATGGTGTTCCGGATGCGATGAACGCAGCATGGGGCTGTATTACAGATATGAATGAGATTTCTATCAGCATGTCAAATCACAAGACAACAGAAAATCTCGAAAAGACGGGGGCGTTTACGGTAAGCTTTGCAACCGAAGATACCGTAGTTGCCTGTGATTATGTAGGCGTAGAGTCTGCAAATAAAGTGCCGGATAAGTTTGCAAAAGCAGGATTTCATGCAATCAAAAGTGAAAATGTGAATGCACCATTGATCGAAGAATTACCGATGGCACTTGAGTGTAAAGTGAAAAGTTTTACGGATGGAATTCTCATTGGTGAGATTGTGAACGTGAATGCAGAGGAGAGCATTCTGACGGATGGAAAGATTGATCCGTCAAAGCTGAAACCGATTACCTACGATCCGGTAAACAATAAGTATATTGCGCTGGGCGCAATCGTGGGAAATGCATTCAGTGACGGGGTTCAGTTAAAGAAATAGGAGGTTTGACTGGAAATGACGAACTGCGATGGAAGGAAAGAGGTTCAGAAGGGGAAGAAATTATGGAAAGTTACGCAGTTGGTAAGAAGCGGAGGATAGTACTCTATACATTGATGCTACTGATGCTTGTAGGATTTTTCGTGGCGGAGCTCATTTATCCGAGTGAGCGGAGCGAGAGCGCGAAGCTTGAGAATATCACGTATCAGGGAAAACTCACATGGCAGAAACCGGATGGGACACAGGAAGTAATAAAGGCGCCGGGAACATATGATGTGGGTGTGGATGAGACGATGGTGATCACCACGCGGTTGCCGGAAGATTACAGCGTAAATACACTTGCCATACGTTCTTCATTGCAGGATGTCAGTTTCTATATAGATGGTGAGCTCCGCACAAAATATGATACCGTCAGTACACGGCCGTTTGGAAAGAATTCAGCAAGCAGATATGTTTTTTGCATGACGTCGGAGAAAGATGCAGGCAAAGAAGTACGACTGGAACTGACGACACACACAGCAAACTATACCGGAGTAGTCAACACGATTTATTGCGGGGACAGAGGAGATATATGGGCGCAGATTTTTGATCAATATGGATTGGAAACAGTGATGGCCTTTTTCATATTGTTTGCAGGTTTGATTACAGTTCTTTTCAGTATTGCATTAGGAATTGCATATCATACGAGATTCGATATGGAATATTTGGGCTGGTGCATGATCGTCGGTGCAATATGGATGATCAGCGAGTCGAAGCTGCGTCAGTTATGGGTGCCGAATGCATCGATTGTTGCATCGATGTGCTTTGTTGTGGTAATGCTCTGCCCGATTCCGTTACTCTTTTACATAGACAGTGTGCAGAAAGGAAAATATGGTAAGCTGTATCGCTATATAGAAGGAATTGCGGCACTGAATTTTGTAATAAGCACCGTGTTGCAGCTTACAGGAGTGGCGGATTACATCCAGACACTTCCAGTGGCACACGGAGTGCTGGCAATATCTTTTGTGGCAATTGGAGGGACCTTTGTCAAAGACATTCGTTCGGGAGCTGCGCGGGAGTATCATCTCGTTCTGATCGGAATGGTCATTACCATGATTTCTGTGGGAATTGAAGCCGCATCCGTTTACTTTGTTGTGACAATGTCAGGGGTATTTATTGGTATTGGGTTAATGGCATTGTTGTTTGCGAATATTATCCGGACAATAAAGAATGTTCGTGATATGGAGCAGAACCGGCAGAAACAGGAAATCGAAAAGCGGAGAAGACAGGCGGAGAAGATGTCGCTTCAGATGATACAGACATTAGCCACTACCATCGAAGCAAAAGATGAGTATATGAAGGAACATTCCTATCGGGTCGCTGCGTATGCAGCTTTAATCGCGCAGGAACTGGGATGGGATGCAACGGAAATCTCAAATTTAAAAGATGCGGTCTATATGTATGATGTGGGAAAAATCGGCATCCCGGACGCAATCCTGAATAAACCGACCAGACTGACGGAAGAAGAATACGAGCGGGTCAAAGCACACACCGTGATCGGTGCGGATATTTTAAAGAATATTACGATTATTGATCATGTGGCGGAGATTGCCAGATATCATCATGAGCGTTATGACGGACATGGTTATCCGGATGGATTGATTGGAGAAGACATTCCAATTCATGCACGTATTGTTGCGATTGCAGACAGCTATGATGCTATGAATTCCAGACGAATCTATAGAAATTCTTTGCCACAGGAACAGATCCGTGAGGAAATTCTGATGAACCGGGGGAAACAATTTGATCCGGATATAGCAGATGTGTTCCTGAAACTTATGGATGAGGGACGCCTTGTAATAGAAGAAAACTATCCGGAAATCATTTCGCAGAGTGGTTTATCGGCTGCGGAAATCGAGACCGGTAAATTTATTTCTAAAATTATGAATACCATGAAAAGTCAGGAAGATATGGAAAGCTATGATTATCTTACGGGATTACCGATGCGCAACCGTGGCGAAAACGCAATTGCGCAGCTGATGCAGCAACATAGAGGATGCCTTGTTTTCATGGATATGGACAACCTTAAAAAAATCAATGATATCTACGGGCACAAAGCCGGAGACCGCGCATTGAAGCTGCTAGGAAATATTCTGAAAAATGATGAGGATGGTTCGGTGGCATGTCGTCTTGGAGGTGATGAGTTCCTTCTTTTCCTGCCGGAAAGGAACAAGGAACAGAGTAAAGAATATGTGAACCGGATTTTCAAAGAATTTAAGAAGGAAACCGGCAAAGATGTAGAAATTAAAGCTGCATCATTATCCGCTGGCCTTTGCATGAGCAAGAAGGGCGGTTCATTTGAAGAATGCTATATCAATGCGGACAAGGCATTGTATTATGTAAAACAAAATGGCAAGGCTGGATTATTCTTTTACCAGCAGTTGCAGCAGAAAAAAATTCAGGAGCCGGGAATCAACAAAGATCTGGAGGCGGTTGCCAAAGCCTTGCGGGAAAGTGGCAGTTATTCCGGCGCACTGGATCTGGATTACAGAGACTTTGCCAAGATCTATGAGTATATGAACAGTCTGGGTGAGCGGTACAAACATAATTGTTACCTTGTAATGGTAACTATGGATACCCTGCCGGAACATGTGATGTATATAGAAAGTATTGAGCAGGCGTTGGAGTGTATGGAGAAAGCGATTCGACAGAAAATTCGAAAGGTGGATGTCTGTACACGGTATAGTTCCATGCAATATCTGATCATTCTGTTTGAACCGGAAGAAAGTCAGATCGAAAAAATTATGGAACGAATTTTTATGCAGTATTATAAACTGTATAATAAGAATTTATTCAAACCGAGATATGAAGCAATCCCGATGATGGATCGTAAAAAGAAATCGGTGTGATGAGGGGATGAATGGATGGGAGAACAGAACTTCTGGATAGAGGATAACGATTTTTATACAGAAATTGTCAGCAAGGTTGCAGATCTGTCATCAAACACATATTTGCTGATTACAGATCTGCAGAATGATATTACATATGTTCCAAAGACAACAGCAGATTTTCTGGGAATAGAAGAAGACTGGTATCACGATTTTTATCATAAGGCAGTTGCATATGTACATCCGCATGACCGGCCGGAATACATGCAGGAGATCGAGCTGCGCCTGAAAGGAAAAAAACTTTCAGATCTGCTGTTTATTCGTATGGGAAAAAATGAGCATTATGATATGCTTGGCTTTTTTATGGACATCGTGGAGAAAGATGGACGCAGTTATCTTGTGATTGTGTTAAAGAATGAAAATGCGATGCCGCTGATCGATCCACTGACCTGTTTATTCGGACAGGTAAAGTTCGAGATGGATTTGAAGGACTACATAAAAAAACAACAAAAAGTAGCAATTCTGGAGATTGAACTTGATCATATCAGTGATATCAATATTTTGTATGGAACCAATTACAGTGACCAGATCCAACAGGAGATCGCGATGCGTTTCATTTATATGATGGACTCGGAAACTGCGGTATATCGTATGAACAGTACGAATTTTGCATTTATACTCCGGGACGCAGGGCGGAGTGAAGCGGAAGAATTCATGGAACGGATCAAGGCAGAGCTGGATGGGAATATCAGCATTGGTGGACATTATTTTGAGTTCAAAATATATGTGGGCGGTTTGATTCTGGACAATTATCAGGGAGAGACAAGTATTGTACAGAGTAAGCTGGAATACACTCTGGAAAAAGCGCGCGAAAAACGGAGTACAGAGGTATTGTTCTTTAATGATCTGGTACGTACAAACAGTGGAGCCAATCTGGATTTGATGAAGGTAATTCATCAATCCGTGCTCAATCAGTGTGAGGGCTTTTATGTGGAATATCAGCCGGTAGTTACTTCAACGGATGGTACGATTGTAGGGGCAGAAGCACTGGTGCGTTGGAAGCGGGAACCCTATGGGGTGGTATCTCCGTGAATGTTTATTGACTGGCTCGAAAATGATCCATCAATGTATGAACTGGGCAATTTTGTACTTGAGACGGCATTGCGGGACGGACTCAAATTTCACGCAGTCAATCCACGCTTTTTTGTTAATGTCAATATTTCTGCAAAACAGTTAGAGCGGCAGTCTTTTTGCAAAGTGGTATTAAAATTACTGGATGATATCAAATATCCGGCAGACCATCTGTGTCTGGAGATTACAGAGCGATGCGGCTCCCTGCCACAATCTGTGATCAAAGAAACAGTTTCATTCCTGAAAAAATTCGGAGTAAAATTTGCAATTGATGATTATGGTACAGGAAGTGCTTCCTCAAGCATGGCGCTTAATCTGCCCATGGATGAAATCAAAATTGATATGAGTTTTATCAGGGATATCATCGAAAATAAAAAGAAGCAGATGATGGTACAAAGCATCGTTGATTTTGCAAATGCAGTTCATGTAAAAACGTGTCTGGAAGGTGTGGCAGACGAAAAGCTGGAAGAGTATTTACGGACGTATGGTGCTTCCTGGTTTCAGGGATATTACTATTCAAAGTCCGTAAGCGCCGAAGATTTGATAAAAATGATATACTTGCAGTAGGTGTGGTTCTATGTTATTATCGATAGAAGAGACTAACAGAGGTTAGAAACGACAAATATTGGTAATAATAAGGAGACACATGATATCATGGAAAATTCAGTATATACACCTTCAGAGGTATTAGAGCGCATTATGCAGGCAGGAGAAAAAAGAATACTCCTGCCTGTTGTACGTTGTATTTTATTGGGAATGTTGGCAGGAGGATTTATCGCCTTTGGTGCAGCAGCCAGCAGTGTGGCAGCACATCAGATTGCAAATACCGGGGTGTCGAGACTTGCTATGGGAGCTGTATTCCCGGTAGGCTTGATGATGATCGTACTTGTGGGTGGTGAGCTTTTTACAGGAGACTGTCTGATGGTCACCGGGCTTTGTGACAGGCGCTACGGGATCGGTCAGATGATTCGCGTGCTTACATTGGTATGGTTCAGTAATCTGGTGGGATCCGTATTGATTGCAGCGCTGGTTTCTTGCAGCGGAATCTTTTCCTACAGTGAAGGTGGTTTGGGAGCTTTTATGATCAAGATTGCCTATGGGAAATGCGGCATGCAGCCCCTGCAGGCATTTGTTTCCGGCATCCTTTGCAATATTCTGGTATGTTGTGCAGTGCTTATGGCGACAGCTGCAAAAGATGTAGTGGGAAAGATCGCTGCAATCTTTTTCCCGATTATGGCATTCGTCGTGGGAGGTTGGGAACACTGCGTTGCAAATATGTTTTACCTGCCGGCAGGAATTTTTGCTGCGTATGATTCCGGTTATGTGGAAAAAGCAACAGAACTCTATGGCCTGCGTGCACAACAGATTCAGGAGCAGGTGAATGTAATCGGATTTTTGAAAAACATGATTCCGGTAACAATTGGAAATATAGTGGGAGCTATGGTATTTATCGCATTACCGCTGTTTATTATCCACAAGGGAAAAGCAAGTAAATAAAGCAGGAGTATGATACATGAAAGAGAATATAAAAATACGTGTCGCATCCACAGAGGATGCAGGCGAATTACTCGAAATTTATAAACCATATGTAGAACATACAGCAATTACCTTCGAGTATGAGGTGCCTGATATCGAAGAATTTACGAATCGGATAAAACATACGAAAGTGACATATCCCTATCTGGTAGCTGAATATCAGGGCGAAATCATGGGATATGCTTATGCAGGTGCGTTCAAGGAGCGGGCCGCTTATGACTGGTCGGTGGAGACTTCCATTTATGTGCGGCAGAATCAGAAGCGCATGGGTGTCGGAAGCCTTTTATATGAAAAACTCGAAGAAATATTAAAGAAACAGGGTATTTTAAATATGAATGCCTGTATCGCATATCCGCAGGAAGAAGATCCTTATCTGACAAAAGACAGCGTGCTTTTTCATGAAAAATTCGGTTATTCCATGGTCGGTAAATTTCATGCATGCGGGTACAAATTCAATCGTTGGTATGATATGGTATGGATGGAGAAAATGATCGGGGAACATTTGGAAAAGCAGCCATCGATCATTCCATTTTCGGAAATAGAACATACATTGGATGCAGATTTAAAATAAGATGAGAGCATTTCTATGAGATATGGATTTACGACAGGAAGCTGTGCAGCAGCGGCAGCAAAAGCGGCTGCCTACATGTTGCTTTCAGGAAAAATGAAAGAAGAAATCACAATTCAGACACCGAAAGGAATTCCGTTTCATGCACAGATGGTTGACATACAAAGAAGCGAAAAGTGTGTAAGCTGTGGTGTGGTGAAAGACGGGGGCGATGATCCGGATATCACGACCGGTACAATAATATACGCCTGTGTTTCGATAGAAACCGGGGAGAAAGATACTTCGGTTTATATATCACAACAACAAAAGAAGGATGAAGTTCCGATAATTTATATTGACGGAGGCGTTGGGGTTGGACGTGTGACAAAGCCGGGACTGGATCAGCCGGTCGGCAATGCTGCAATCAACCATGTGCCGAGAGAGATGATCGAGCGGGAAGTGCGTCAGGTGTGCGAATTACTCGATTATAAAGGAGCATTATGGGTGGAGATTTCTGCACCTGCCGGTGTGGAGCTTGCAGAGAAGACATTCAATCCGCGGCTTGGAATCGTGGGAGGAATCTCGATTCTTGGAACCAGCGGGATAGTAGAACCGATGAGCAGTCAGGCACTTCTCGATACCATTCGTGTGGAATTACGGCAAAAGTACGCGATGGGAAAAGATATTGTCGCTGTGTCACCGGGAAATTATGGTCTGGATTATATGAAACGTGCCTATCATTTCGATCTGGATACCAGTGTGAAATGCAGTAATTATATCGGGCAGACCATTGACATGGCATGTGAGACTGGATTTCACAAAATGCTTTTGACCGGACATATCGGAAAGCTGGTCAAAGTTGCGGGCGGTATCATGAATACACACTCCAAAGAAGGAGATTGCCGTATGGAACTTCTGGTGGCAGCAGCAGTACGCCAGCATGTGCCGGTGGAATATTTAGAAGCGATTCTTGGATGTGTGACGACCGAGGAAGCCGTAAAGATATTGGATACGTGTGGAAAAAAAGATGCTGTCATGGCGGATCTTGTGGAAAAAATTATGTTTTATCTGAACAAGCGTGGTGCAGGAAAAATACAGATCGAAGTGATCCTGTATTCCAATGAATTCGGAGAACTGGGAAAGAGCGCACATGCCAAAGAATATCTGGACGAATTATATTAACATTCTCTAAAACCTGCAAATGGCATTCCTAAATAAGAAAAAATCTGCTATACTAAAAGACAGAGCATTCACTGTTTAGAAAGGAATGGCATATGAGCGAAGTATATGATAAGTTGATCCGCTGTTACGAAAGTGTGCATAAGCAGGTGGATTTTGTACCGGAGGTCGCATTGGTGCTGGGTTCCGGGCTTGGAGATTATGCAGATAAAATTGAAGTGAAGGCAAAGCTCGATTATCACGATATTGAAGGTTTTCCGGTGTCGACAGTCGCAGGACATGCGGGGCGTTTTGTCTTTGGATACATAGGGAATGTTCCTGTGGTGTGTATGCAGGGGCGTGTGCATTATTATGAAGGGTATCCGATGACCGATGTTGTGTTGCCGGCCCGACTTATGAAACTGATGGGCGCGAAAACTTTATTTCTGACCAATGCGGCCGGTGGTGTGCAGCAGGGAATGCATGCGGGTGATCTTATGCTGATCACCGGACAGATTGCCAGCTTTGTCCCATCTCCGCTTATTGGTACGAATATAGATGAACTGGGACCGCGATTCCCGGATATGAGCGAAATTTATGACCGTAAGCTGATTCGGATTGCGCGAAAGTGTGCGGTCAATCTGGAAATTGACCTCAAGGAAGGAACGTATCTGCAGTTTACCGGGCCTGCGTATGAATCGCCGCAGGAAGTTGCCATGGCGCGCATTCTTGGTGCAGATGCGGTAGGTATGAGTACGGCATGTGAGGCAGTCGCAGCTAATCATATGGGAATGCAGATCATAGGGATATCCTGTATTTCCAATCTGGCATGCGGTATTTCTCCGGAACCGCTGTCCCATGCGGAAGTACAGAAATCCGCAGATGAGGCAGCACCACGTTTTCAGGCACTTGTGACAGAAATCATTAAGGAGATTGGACGGACATGCAGGTAATTTTTATACATCACAGTTGCTTCCTTGTGGAAGTCGACAATAAAGTATTAATTTTTGATTATTTTGACGGAAACCGCGTAAACGGTTATACTTTTCATGGGAAGATTCCAACTTATGAACCGGACACCCCGATTTATATGTTTGCAAGCCACAGTCATACGGACCATTTTGACATGGATATCCTGCGTTGGGCGGATCAGTATCCGAACATCCATTATATCCTGTCGAAGGATATCCGGATCAGTCCGAATTTTTTAAAAAAGCACGGAATCGATCCAAAAGTCCGGGACAAGGTGCAGTTTGTGACTGCAGGGAAAACATATGAAATCGATGACCTTAAAGTACAGACACTGAATTCCACGGATGTGGGAGTAGCATTCTATGTTACGACCAACGGAATCAGTATTTTCCATGCCGGGGATCTAAGCGACTGGAAGATGGAAGGTGCCGGAGATCTGATCAACGGAAGGATGAAACGGTCATATCAGCACGAAATCCGTAAACTTACAGATTTACCGATTAATGTTGCTTTTGTTCCGGCGGATCCAAGACTGGGTGAATATCAGTTTAACGGGTTGGATTTCTTTTTGAAGAATACCGATGCAGAATATGTTTTTCCAATGCATATGTGGCAGGATTATTCCGGAGTCGCTACATACAAGAAACGAATCAGCAATCTTGGGATGGCGAACCGACTTATCGAGATTGAGAGAGAAAATCAGGTATTCCCATTTGAAGAACTTTAGATCAGTTGTTAGAAAGAGGAAGAGGAGAAGAAAATGACTTACGAAGAATTAGTACAGAGCGTAAAAGATATTTATGCAAATGCAGATGCAGGCAATGTAAAGGAGCACGTTGCAATCCAGTGCAACATCGAAGGAGAAGCAGAGGGCGCATTATATATTGAATTTTCAGAGGGAAATATCGATGTGCAGCCGTATGAATATTATGACAGAGATGCAATTCTGACATTGTCAGCCGCAAACCTTTTGGAGATTGCAGCCGGAAAGAAAGATCTGCTGGAGGCATATCACGCAAACGAAGTTTCCGTATGGGGAGATCTTGATAAGGTCGTTGAGATGAAGAAGGTTCTTCTTCCAAAAAAGGAAGAAGAAAAAACTGTGGAACCGGAGACTGTTGTGGAGAAAGCAACAGAGAAGGAAGAAACTGCAGAGAAGGAAGAAACTGCAAAGAAGGAAGAACCGGCAAAGAAAGAAGAAGAGTGCGTACAATTAGAGATGCATTTTGAGGAACCGTCAGAGACAAAGGCTGAAGAAAAAGTCGAAGAGAAGACAGAAGAAAAACCGGAAGAGAAGAAAGAAGAGAAGGCGGGCGGAAGAAGAAAGCGTGCAGCACGCAAGGCTGCTATGCGTAAGGCTTCCCACAACAAAAAATAAAAGAATCAGTGTACATAAAGGAGAGGAGACAGTAATGTATCGAGCAGGTATCGATCTTGGGGGAACCAACATCAAGGCTGCAATACTTGATGAGCAGAATCAGATTCTTGCAGAAGGTTCCATTCCTACGAAAGTTCAGCGGCCATATACCGAGATCATTGAAGATATGGCAGGCATTGTAAAGAAATTGATGAAGGAACTTTCCATTACAGAAGATCAACTGACCGGAGTGGGAATCGGCAGCCCCGGAACCATTGATGCAGAGGCTGGTATTGTGGCTTATTCCAACAATTTTGGTTGGGAAAATGTTTCACTTGTCGATGAAATGAAAAAATATTTTTCCTGTGATATCCGTATCTCCAATGATGCCAATTGTGCGGCATTGGGAGAGGTAAAGGCAGGAGCTGCGAAAGAAATGAAGAATGCAGTTTTGATTACTCTGGGCACTGGCGTCGGTGGAGGAGTCATTATTAACGGAAAAATTTTTGAAGGTGCACATGCCGGTGGGGCAGAGCTTGGCCATACGAATCTTATATTTGACGGAGAGCCGTGTACTTGTGGACGTAAAGGCTGTGTTGAGGCTTATGTATCTGCGACAGCATTGATTCGAGATGCGAGACGCGCAGCCGAAGAGAATCCACAGTCCATTATGAACACATTGTGTAAGGGAGATCTGTCAAATATGAATGGAAAAATTCCATTCGATGCAGAGCTGGAACATGATGCATCTGCGGAAAAAGTAGTATCCAATTATATTACATATCTTGGGGAAGCAATCGTTGATTATGTGAATATTTTCCGTCCGGATGTAGTTCTTTTATCTGGAGGAGTATGCAATCAGGGGGAAAGATTGACAAAACCACTGAATGCATATATTAAAAAGTACTGTTTCGGTGGAGACAGGGCATTTATTCCCGAAGTGCGCTGCGCGACTTTAGGCAATCACGCAGGCGTAATCGGGGCAGCAAATTTGTGTGGCTAGATATTATAACTGCATCATGCCGGACATAATGCAGCCGCCTTTGGCACCATGTGCCATAATTTCCTGAAACTGTTTTTCACTGGCCTTGATGCCGCCAATTGCATAGACAGGGACTTTCACGTGTTCGCAGACTTGTTGTAAGAAATCAAGTCCGCGCGGTGGAAGTCCTTTTTTGCAGTCTGTAGCATAAATGTGACCAGCAGAAAGATAGGTTGCACCAAGAGAGACCGCTTCAAATGCATCTTCTACAGAATGTACGGAAGTGCCGATGGTTGAAAAGCCGGACAGTTTCTGTCGGTTTTCACGTAGAACATGCAGGGGAAGATGGATGGCATTTACCTGCAGATCGGCCGCCACATCAATAAAATTGTGAAGAATGCATGGAACATTTTCTTTTGCACAGATGGCCAGTGCCTCTTTTGCAAGAGAGAGATACGCTTCTTCTGACAAATCTTTTTCGCGGAGAATGATTGCCCGTGGATGGACAGAACAGACTTTTTTGAGCTGTTCTGTCAGTGGGCATGTGCACAAATGCCGGTTGGTTACTGCAATGGTGTTTTTATAATAGACAAAATTAGAATCCTGCATAGACGTCCTCACTGCTTATACGTAAATATAATCACTCATGACCGGCTGAAGATCGTGGTCAAGGAGCGCATGATATACTTCATCTACCGAACGGCCATCGGAGATCTCGAACTGATCGTCTCCTTTATCCTCGATATCTTCAACATGACTGCCGATTCCGGTGCTGACACCGGCAGAGATTTTGGTTGCGGCAATTCCTACGAGATTGTCTCTTACGCGGGCACACTCACGGGTAGAAACCGTGATACTTGCAAATGGCATAAAAAGACGATACGCGCATACAACCTGTAAAAGCTGCGGCTCGTGGACATCCATCGGATTGATCCGGTCGTTGTTGATGATCGGACGAAGACGCGGGCAGGAGAATGCAATCTCTGCATGCGGGTATTTGCGCTGCAGAAGGTAAGCATGATATCCGGTGGCAAATGCATCCTTGCGGAAATCATCCAGTCCGAGCAGGGCACCGAAACCAACACCGCGCATTCCACCCATGAGCGCACGCTCCTGCGCATTGACGCGGTATGGGAAAATACGTTTGTGACCGGCCAGATGCAGTGTTTCGTATTTATCGGAGTTGTAAGTTTCCTGGAATACGGTTACATAGTCTGCACCGCACGAGTGCAGATAGGCATACTCATCAGAATTGACCGGATAAATTTCAAGACCAATGACTTTGAAATATTTGCGCGCAATTTTGCAGGCTTCGCCAATATATTCTACTGTGGATTTGTTACGGCTTTCGCCTGTGAGGATAAGGATTTCCTGCAGTCCGGTTTTGGCGATAGCAGCCATCTCTTTATCGATTTCTTCCGCATTCAGCTGCGCACGGTTGATTTTGTTGTGGCAGTTGAAACCGCAGTAAATACAGTAGTTTTCACAATAGTTGGCAATATAGATCGGTGTGAACATATATACACTGTTTCCGAAATGTTTGCGTGTTTCTTTCTGGGCTGCCTGTGCAATCTCTTCGAGAAGTGGTAAAGCGGCAGGAGAGAGAAGTGCAGCAAAATCTTCCGGGGTACGGTTATCATGTGCCAAAGCACGCCGCACATCTGCCTCGGTGTACTGATCGTAATCATAGGCTTTCGCAGCGGCAACGACCTGATCCATCACATCGGACTTGATTTCTTCCATACCTGGCAGATAGGTCATATGATCGATCCGGTTTTTCTTTTGATCCTCTAATATTTCCTCACTTAAAATACTTTCATTGATATGTTCCTGTGCCATGGTTTATGCCTCCTGTTCCTGAAGAAATCCGGTCAGAGGAGATGAGGCACTTGCACCTCTTTCCAATGTGCGTCCGAGTCCGGCAAGATAAGCGCTTCGACCGGCTTCGATTGCTTTCTTGAATGCCTCTGCCATGAGCGCAACATCTCCGGCAGTAGCGACAGCAGTGTTTGCCATGACAGCGGAAGCGCCCATTTCCATTGCTTCACAGGCCTGGGATGGACGGCCGATGCCGGCGTCCACGATAATCGGGAGATCGATTTCGTCAATCAGAATCTGGATGAAATCTTTGGTGCAAAGTCCTTTGTTTGAACCGATTGGGGCGCCAAGCGGCATAATGCATGCAGCGCCGGCGTCTTTTAATGCACGGGCAGCATTCAGATCCGGATACATGTATGGCATGACAACGAAGCCTTCTTTTGCAAGAATTTCCGTTGCTTTGATTGTTTCGTAGTTGTCCGGGAGCAGATATTTGCTGTCATGTACCACTTCGATTTTTACAAAATCACCACATCCGATTTCGCGGGAAAGGCGGGCGATACGCACAGCTTCCTCGGCAGTTCTTGCACCGGAAGTGTTTGGAAGAAGTGTGACATTGTCCGGAATATAATCAAGAATATTTGCCACACCGCCTTCGTTTGCACGGCGCAGTGCGAGCGTGATGATCTGAGCGTCTGCTTTCTCAATGCAGGCTTTTACCAGATCAAGGGAAAACTTTCCGGAACCTAAAATGAATCGGGAGGAGAATTCGTGTCCTCCTAAAGTAAATGTATCGTTTGTATGCATGATAAAATCCTTCTTTCTATATTTCTATTTCAGATATGTGTCTCGCCGAGCAGCAGACGCGTAATCATATTGGCTTCATGTGCGGCGCAGATCGCGACGCGGGCAGCCATCAGTCCATGTCCGTAAGCCGGTTCGCTGACACCGTCACCACATAAATAAAAGTTGGGCATGACCTGACGTGTGACGATTGTGTTGCTGCTGTCATATCCAGCCATACCGGATGCGGAGACGAGCTTTTTGTCAGGAAAATGGGTGAGAATCCCATTGACTAACATCGCTTTGGCTTCTGGCCGGTCGAACGCTTCACAAACAATCGTGGCATCGGAAAAAAGCTCCTGCAGATTGTCTTCTGTGACACGGACACAGTCGGTCCGGATATCCAGATAAGGGTTGATTTTTAACAACAGTGATTGCAGAGCATCCGTTTTCTTCATGCCGATATGCTCCATGAAATATTGCTGTCGGTTTAAGTTGGTAATATCCACGGTATCGAAATCAATGAGATGCAGATGTCCGACACCGATACGTGCCAGCGCAAAAGCAACATTCGAACCGAGACCGCCAAGCCCTGCAATGGCGACATTTCCGGCAGCAAGTTTCTGTTGAACTTCCTGTGAATGACGCTCGTTCAGTGCTTCGTCGATTTCTTTTTTCGTAAGCTGCATCACATCAGCCTCCTCCTACAAAACTTACAATTTCCAGTACATCTCCATCTTTCAAAATGGTAGAAGCATAGCTGTCTTTTGGAAGAATCGCTTCATTTAATTCCACAGCAATGCGATCTGTCTGGTAGTCATTCTGTGCAAGATAGTCTGCAATGGTAATGCCAGCGTTTAATTCTATAGAATGTCCATTAATGGTAACCATATGGGCTCCTTTCCCAGGTATAAGAGGGAAGCCATGCATAAAAAAGAGTCCACAAAGAAATACACCCGTGGTGGTGCACCCCTTCATGAACTCGGTTCACTCTCAAAACTACCTGTATTTGATTCGTTTTATGGCGAATTTTGTAAATGCAATTCGCAAGTTTCAGTATAAAAGACTTGATACTATTTGTCAATAAGAAATGTTGCGTATACAGCAATGTTGTGCTACAATCCAAGTTAGTCGCGACTAACTAAAAGAAGGACAGGAGAAAGTATGAAAAGAAATATAAAGTCAGGATTGTGTTCCGTATTATCGGCGGCAATGATTATTGGAATGCTGCCCGTGCAGGTAAATGCTGCTGAATACCGGGACAACACATACAGAGGAACCGGCAAAGGCCTGAAAGGCGATATAACGCTGGACGTAACCATAAAAGACGGAAAAATCACAGAAATCAAAGAAGTGAGCCAGTCTGAGACACCTTCTTACTGGGAAAAGGCAAAGAGCCTGCTGGATACCATTCTGGAGAAACAGACAACGGAAGTGGATGCTGTCTCAGGTGCAACAAGAAGTTCGAATGGAATCAAAGAAGCTGTCAATTCAGCATTGGCACAGGCAGAGATTACCGAAGAAAATAACATTTTTGCAGGAGGCGCCGGAACCAAAGAGAATCCATTTGAGATTGCAACAGAGCAGCAGCTGCGTGATTTTGCGGCGAGCGTGGATCAGGGAAAAACATACGCAAAGCAGTATGTAACACTTACAAATGACATTACACTGAGCGAAACATCATTTGAACCGATTGGAGAAAGTGATAAGTACTTCGCAGGAACATTTGATGGAAACAGCCATACAATCAGCAATCTTACCATTGGCAACGACACATTAGATGAAGGGGATGCACAGGCAGGACTGTTTGATACACTTGCAGCTTCGGCAGTCGTTGAAAACGTTCATTTAAAAAATGCAAATATTTCTGTCAGCGGAAGTGGTGTGGTCCGTGCAGGAGGAATTACAGGTGATGTGAAATCCGGTACAGCGGAAGAGCATCCACTGATTAACAATTGTACCGTGGATGGAAGCATTTCCGCAGAGACGAATGGTGGAAAAATCTGTATTGCCGGAGGAATCGCCGGAAGAATTCAACAATATGGTTACATCACCAATTGTGGAACCCATACAGATATCCATGCAGTATCAAATGATGGAAAACCATCCGCATATGCAGGTGGTATCGTAGGCATGACTGGAAACAAAAGCGTCATCGCAAACGCTTATGCATTCGGCAATATTTCTGCAGAAGCTCCGGAAAGTAATATTTTCGGAGGCATGGCAGGTGGCATTGTCGGTATGCATGCCAGCAAAATCTACAATGTATATGCAACCGGAAACGTGACCATTGCAAACGCAGGAGTTGAGCACAAATGGGTCGGTGGCATCGCAGGTGATTATACTGCAAATGTCAAAGAAAATGACGCAGTCTATGGATGCTACAATAGCAATTCCGTGCAGACCATCAACGATGAAAAATTGTCAGAACTGCAGGCGGTCGGTATTCCTGGAGGCTCTCTGAAAGTAGGCGTGTACGATAAATATCAAGCACTTACAAAGGCAGAAATGCAAACCGCTGATTTCGCAGAAAAACTGAATGGAAACATTGCAAATGCAAAAAATCTCGCAGCACTATCCGACATCACATGGAATGCATGGTATTACGACAATACGGATCAGACCGTGAAACTTTCCGATGAAGCATATCAGATTCCGGTCACAGAGCAGGATATTTTTGAAAGCGGAAACGGAACCAAAGAAAATCCGTATGTGATTGCCAATGCAGCACAATTACGTGCTTTTGCCAATTCATTGAGTGACGAAAAGGATTACAGCAATCAGAATGTCGTGCTTTCCGCAGATATTGATGTATCTGGAAGCGAATGGACACCAATCGGTGGAAGTGATTATGCATTCTGCGGTACATTTGACGGACAGGGACATTCCATTACCGGTATCCAGATCGGTAGTGCATCCGAGGCAAAAGAAGTGTCCGCAGATGAAATGTATTATGGATTGTTCGGCTGTCTCGATAATGCAGTTGTAAAAAATGTAACAGTAGATGCACAGATGTATCTTCATAAAGAATCTTCTAGCATGGCCGGAGCAATCGCAGGATACAGCAGCAACTCCATCATTGATTCCTGTGAAGTAAATGGTACGATCGAAAGCACTGTGGACAAAGGCAATAATTTCGTTGCAGGTGTGGTCGGATTCCTGTACAAAGGAGCTGTGATTAACACGAGTTCCGCAGTAAATGTGAAGTGCGTTGCGCAGGAAAGCATAGCAGAAGCTGGTGGTATTACTGCATTGAACAATCGTGCACTGATCGCACAGTGCTATACCACAGGAAATGTATATGCGAGTGCAGACCGTGAAGCCGAAGGAATGGCAGCACCGGGAGGTCTTGTAGGTGTTCAGGCAGGCTCTTTGGTAAACAGTGTTGCATATGGAAACGTATCTGCAGGGGAGTATTCATTCTATACAGGTATGCTTTGCGGATGGGTAACCGGAATTGGTAAGGTTTACCAGTGTTACTACAATAAAGAAGCAAAGATGAAGATTGGTGATCAGGTGCCGGATCCTGTTGTAGATATTGGTACTGCAGTAGGTGCCGGTGTCAACGATGAGGGCGAGAAGTACAAAGGCTGCTACATTGATATGATCGGTGGTCTGGCAGCAGGCGAAATGAAGAGTGCGGCTTTTGCAAATCAGCTGAATACAAATAATGCAAAACTCGGAGCAGATATTACTACATGGGGACTTGGTGCAGATGCACTTCGCAAATACGTTTACAATCATGCAGCAGAGACGGTAACATTGAGTGATGAGAAGATTACATCGGTTTATGTACAGCCTTCTGTGGAGACAGAAGAAGAGGAAGTAAAGACTGCATGGAAAGATGGAACTTTCTATGGCAGAAGTACAGACAAATCCGTTACCGTAGCAATTACCGTAGCGGATAGCAAGTTGACAGATATCCGTGTGATTTCCGGAACAGTTGAAAACGAAGCAACTTTAAAGGCTGCAATTCTGAAGGATCAGAAAGTTACCGGAGAAAGTGCTTATGAGACTGCGGTAAAGACAGCATTAACGAAAATGGAAGCCGGAGATACCAGTGATTATGCCTCTTATGACAGCAGCAAATTTGCCGGTGGAGACGGAACGAAGGAAAATCCTTACCAGATTGCAAACGAAGAACAGCTTCGTTATCTTGCAGATTCATTAAATGCAGATAACTCATACGCAGGTGTATACTTTAAGCAGACAAAGAGTATTACCTTAACAAAAGAATGGAAGCCGATTGGTTCGGCTGAGTATCCGTTCGAAGGAAACTTTGATGGTGGAAACTACAGTATTCGCAATCTTACCATTGGAAGCAGCGAGAATCCTGCAAACTATGTGCTTTGTGGATTGTTTGGATACTGCAACGGAAATGATGTTGACGACAATGGAAATGGAACAACCATTGAAAATGTGCAGTTAAAAGATATTGCAATTTACAATACCGGAGCTACAAAGACTTATGTAGCAGGTCTTGCAGGTGGAACCGAGTATGGAGTAAAGATTAAGAACTGTAATGTTACAGGTAAAATCTATGCAGTAAGCAAAGATGGATATTGTTTTGCAGGAGGTCTGATCGGTCAGGTATTCCGCGGACTTATTACAAACTGCCATACCGATGTCGATATTGAAGCTGTATCAAAGAAGAGCTGGGCAGATGTCGGAGGATTGATTTCTTCTACCAACCGTGCAACCGTTATTAACTGTTTCGCAGAGGGAAATGTCAATGCAACAGCTGCATCGGCAAACAAGGCGAGTGCCGGTGGTCTGATGGGAATGAATGGTGGTGTTGTCATCAACTGCGTGGCAACCGGAGATGTCGTATCTACACTGGCAACCCAGGACGTCGGTGGACTTTGCGGAAGACATACTGGAATCGCTGCAATGTATAACAGTTACTACAATGCAGAAGCATTACAGAAAAATGGAAATACAGTCGCAGAAGAAAATCAGGCATGCGGTGTCAGCGTAGCCGGAAGCAAAACAGAGAATGTGCTTGCAAAGACAAAGGCACAGATGGCTACAGATGCTTTTGCCAGCGAGTTAAATACAAACAATGGTAACATTGCAGATACCATTCAGGATCTTGAAAAATTCCTGGATACATTAAGTCTGGTTCATCATCAGTATTATGACAACTCTGCATTAAAGGCATGGTATATCGACAATGGCACATTGCTCCTGCGTGATGTGATGTCAGGAAAAGAGCAGGAAGAGCAGCCGGGCGTGCAACCAGGCGTACCGGGAGGAAGTGGTTCCGGCACAACATCCGGCGGACAGGAAACCAACACTCCTGCTGACGATGATAAGAATACAACCGGAGATAAGAATACAACCGGAGATAAGAAGTCGGATGATTCCAAGAAAAACGACGATACAGTCAAGAAGGGCGATGTCATCGATAAGAAAGACGCATCGTATAAGATTACTTCTACCGGAAAAAATAAGACGGTATCTTATATCGAGTCCAACAAAGACAAGACAAAGATCACGATTCCATCCAAGGTTGTAATTGATGGAAAGACTTATAAAGTTACAACTATCAGTGCGAAAGCCTTTGCAAATAATAAGAATCTGAAGACAATCGTCATTCCATCAACTGTAAAGACAATTGGCAAGAATGCATTCAAGGGAATCAATAAGAAAGCAGTCATCTACTTAAAGGGAATGACCAGCAAACAGCGGAAAGCAATCAAGAAGCAGATCAAGGCTTCCGGAATTGCAAAGACTGTGAAAATCAAAAGAAAATAAAAGTATGTAACACAATAAAACGTGAGAAAGAAAAAGGTCGCAAACCTGATAGCAGGTGTTGCGGCCTTTTTTGAAAAATATCGTTGTGGGAAAATTGGAAAAAATACAGCAAATGGACATATAGAAAAAAACAGAAGCAAAATGTCCACAAAAAATGCAGCAAATGGACATATAGAAAAAACAGAAGCAAAATGTCCACAAAATCCAGAAAAATTGGACATATGAGAAATAAATGGAAAAAAGATCCAATAATTGGACTTCTTTTAGTATGAAATTATAAAAAATGGATGTATATGTCCAATGTAAGATAAAAGAATGGACATTATTATAAAGAAAAACTATATATGTCCAAAAAGTAAAAATAATGTGGACGTGATTAAAAAAATGTTTGATGGAACCTATGAAATTGATATTAGTTTGTAATTGTTCATAACCCCATTATTTTCGCAGATTGTTATAATCTGCGAAAGTGTCTGCATATCACATGAATCTTTTGGAAATATTAACGAGTCTGACCACGCATCTGACCATTTATAGAAATGAGTGAATCCAGAATATCGCGTTTTGTGTGCATAGCAGGATGAACATATTTGTTTAATGTGATGCTCACATTCGAATGCCCAAGCATCTCGCTGACACTTTTGGCATCTGCTCCGTTACTGATGCAATTGGTTGCAAACGTATGCCGAAGTGTGTGAAAATGAAAATCCTTAATGTCAGCTTTGTGCAGATAGGAATGAAATTTGTACTGATAAGTGCGTGGATCCATGGGAGATGTTTGATTCAATACATAAGGACCGGCATTCTTATTGGAAAGAAGAAGGGAGCATAAAAAATCTGGAATTGGTATCTCACGTATGGAGCAATGCGTCTTTGGCTGACTTTCGTACAGGATAGTCTTTTTCTCATCATTATCCATACGAAGTCTTTGTACCGTTCTGTTTATATGAAGTGTTTTACACGAAAAATCAATGTCTTCCCATTTCAAGGCACAGATTTCGCCAAGTCGGAGTCCCATATACAGACATATCAGAATCCCAAGTTTGTAAGAATCGAGATCTTTCAGCAGATAATCCCGGAGTTTGGTTTGTTCTGTGAAATTTATGGTTTGTATCGGTTGAGTGTCTGAACAGATCCGGTTAAGTTTTAAATGAATTTCTGGAGTTCCATAATATTGATTTCCGTATGACAAAATTTGATTTAATACACAGTAAATGCTTTTATACAGACTTGATGACAGATTTGTTGGTAATGTCTTGGTAACGTAGTCCGGAGATAGAGTATCAACAGGTATTGTTCCGATCTGCTTTTTGATATATTTTTCATATACATCCCTGTATTTGGTATATGTGGAATGCTTTCGATGCCCGTTTATATAAGAGAACCAGACTTCTCCAAGTTCATTGATACACGTATGCTTTAAGTCTTTTTCAAACGATGTTTGCCGTTCTGCAACTTTTTTAGCTTCGAAAAGTTTTTGTTTCACTTCATTATAAGAATGCCCATAAACCGAACGATATTTTTTCTCACCATTTACAGCGACAAAATATCGGCCTTCCCATCTTCCATCTTTTCTTTTTCGAATGTTTTCTCCTCTCCTTGACAATGTTAAGCTCCTTTCTGTGGATTTTGACCACTCCTTTGACCCTTTAAAAACAAATTCCGTACAAAAAAAGGATATTTTTTCTTATTTTTATGTCACATCATACAAATAATTCGACTTTGATTGACAAAATACCCCAATCAGAATATGATACTAATAGTGATTTAATCTGAGCGTATATATAATTTGGAGGAAATTGGTCCAAAACCACTTTCGCAGATTATAACAATCTGCGAAACGCACCTCCGGTTTATGCGCACTTTTGGAGGAATGCGAGATGAGCATACACCTTTTCGAACATAACGAAAAAGCATATCAGGCAGTTATCTCCATGCTGGATGAAACTGGTATGGCAGCAGTCATCCATCCGACCGGCACAGGCAAAACAATGATTGCCTTCAAACTGATCGAAGACCATCCATTAAATCACTTTTTATGGCTTTCGCCAAGCGAATATATTTATCAGACACAATTGGAAAATCTGCATATGGAATTTTCGAATGTAACCTATCTTTCCTACAGTCGACTGATGAATAACAAAGACAGTATGTCCAAATTACAACCGGATTATATCATATTGGATGAATTTCATCGATGTGGAGCAGCAGAATGGGGCAAAACCGTTCGGGCACTACTGGAAATGTATCCGGATGCAAAACGGTTGGGACTGTCTGCGACAAATATTCGGTATCTGGATAACCAGCGGAATATGGCGGAAGAAATATTTGATGGAAATATTGCATCTGAGATGACACTCGGAGAGGCCATTATCAGGAACATCCTTCCGGAGCCAAAATATGTCATTGCAATGTATTCCTATCAGAAAGAATTACAACAACTGAAAAAGAAAATTAAAAATTTGTCCAATCAGGGCCTTGTGGCTGAAAACGAAAAACTGTTTGAACAATTGCGACGTGCTTTGGAACAGGCAGACGGACTGGATCAGGTCTTTGAAAAACACATGGCAAAGAAAGACGGTAAGTACATCCTTTTTTGTTCGGATAAGGAACATATGGATGAGATGAAAGCGCTTGCAGGAGAATGGTTCCGGCGCGTGGACAAAAGCCCGCATGTATATACCGCTTTTTACAACGATGCGGCAACGAACAGGGAATTTGCAGCGTTCAAACAGGATAACAGTGCGCACTTAAAGCTTTTGTTCTGCATCGATATGTTGAATGAAGGAATCCATGTGAATGATGTCGATGGAGTGATCCTTCTCAGACCAACGGTATCACCAATCGTTTATCTGCAGCAGATTGGACGGGCATTGTCTACAGGAGCGACAAAGAAGCCCGTGATCTTTGACCTCGTCAACAATTTTGACAGTCTTTACTGTATTGACTGTCTGAAAAACGAGATGCGGGAAGCAATGCTTTTGTTTCCGACGGCTTATGAAAAAAAGGACCATTTCGATGACAGTTTTCGGATTGTGGATGAGACAAAGGATTGCAGAGACCTGTTTTTAAAGCTTCAGGAAAATCTGCATTCGGCATGGGAGACCTATTATATCGCTGCAAAACAGTGGTATCAGGAAAACAGAGATCTGAAAGTGCCAAAACGGTACGTTACACCGACGGGACTGACATTAGGAGCATGGATCAACACACAGCGACGTGTACGTTCCGGAGGAATGTCTGGAAATCTTACGCCTGAGAAAATTAAAAAACTTGATGCAATCGGCATGATCTGGGATGTCAGCGATTATGGATGGAACGAAGCGTTGCACTCGTTACAGGATTATTATAACGCACACGGCAATCTTGACATCAAAGCGAAATATGAGACGGCTGATGGTTTTAAACTGGGGCGGTGGATTGGCAATCTGCGGGCAAAAGTAAAGGCGAAAGGGCTGGATCAGGTACTGACCGGCGAACAGCAACAGCAGCTTGCGAAGCTTGGGATGATCTGGGACAGAAACAGCGAGAAGTGGGAACTCTATTTTAAAGCTGCAGAAGCGTATTACAAAACACACGGAAATCTGGATGTTGCAACAAAGTACGTGACAGAAGATGGCATTCCGCTTGGAAGATGGATCGCGAATATCAGCAGTCAGGTACACGGAGAGAACACCACACGCAGCCCACTCACAGATGAACAGCGGCAAAGACTGGCAGGCATCGGTTTTTCGCTGGAAAAAAAGAGCGCCAGACAGTGGAATGAAAAATACGAATTGGCAAAAACGTATTACGAAACACATGGGGACCTGAATGTGCCGGTTTCGTATTGCGTAAACGGTATTCGGCTCGGCCGATGGATTTCCAACATCCGGACCAAAAGAAAAAATCCGGGCGCATCCGGCATGGTGCTTGATGAGATACGCATTCAGAGGCTGGACAGCATCGGGATGAATTGGAAATAAAAATCAAAAAGGGAATGGAACGTAACAAACAATGAAACAAAAGAAAAAATACAGTCTGTTGAAACATATGGATTTTCTGATATTGGATCTGCTGTGTGTGCAGATCAGTTTTTTTGCCGCCTGCATGGCAAGAAAAGATACATTTATGGATTTGATTGATCGGTATATGTATATGGCAGGAGTTCTGCTTTTGGCATTTCTTTTCATTGTGACATTCTGGAATGCATATTCTGGAATTTTGCGCAGAGATTTCCGGGATGAGTTCAAAAGAACATTTGCATTGGTGGCAGGTTTGTTTGTTGCGCTGACAGTGTATTGTTTTGCAACCAAAACGAGCGAAGATTATTCGCGCGTTGTGCTTTTTACATTTGTGGCAATTTCGCTTCCGCTCATGTATGTAGTCAGAATCGCCTGGAAGGAACATGTGCGAAGTCATATCGGAAAAGTCGCAGGTGAGGCACTTTTATACATCAGGGAAGAAGATATTGACCGCAAGATTGAACAATTCACCAGCAAGTCGCGTTATGGTGTCATCGCGACCGGAATCATTACTTATGAAAAAAGTGACCGGACACAGGTAAATGGGATCCCGATTGTGGGATGGACTGACACCCTCAGAGATTATGTAGATACTCATAATGTGGACTGTGTGTACATGTATCTGAAAGGCGTACGACAGCTGCATGAAGTCACCGATTTTCTGGTCAGCCGAAATGTGCTTGTATACCGCGCACTGCGAAATCTGGAAAAAAGTTCTTTCCGCTACAGCGTAGTGGAGATGAATGGTTACAAGACACTGTGTGTCAGAGAACGGGAACTGTCGGTTGGTTTTGCCGTGACAAAGCGACTGGCTGATATCGTAGCAGCTTCGCTGGCACTCATCGTTTCGCTTCCAATCACGATCGCGACCGCCATCGCAATCAAACTTGAGGACGGCGGCCCGGTCATCTACAAATCCGAGCGAATCGGACAGTACGGAAAGAAGTTTTATATCTACAAGTTCCGGAGCATGAAGCAGAACGCAGATAAGCTTGAAGATATGCTCACACCGGAAGAACTGGCAAGATATTACAAAGAATTCAAGCTGGACAACGATCCACGTATCACAAAAGTTGGAGATTTCATCCGTAGGCACAGTATTGATGAACTGCCGCAGTTTTTCAACATCTTAAAGGGCGATATGGCATTGATCGGACCGCGTCCACTGATTGCAAAAGAAGTGGAAGTCAATTATCCGGAAAAGAAGAATCTGCTGCTAAGTCTTAAGCCGGGACTGACCGGATACTGGCAGGCATATGCCAGAAATAATGTTGGTTATGAGAACGGTGAGAGACAGAAGATGGAACTTTATTATATTGAGCACGCTTGCTGGAAGCTGGATGTGAAAATTGTCTGGCGGACAGCAAAGGTTGTGCTGACTGGGGATGGAGCGCAGTAAAAAGAATTTAAAACAAATAAGAGGGAGAACTGAAAATGAATATTATATTGCTGTCAGGTGGAAGTGGGAAACGTTTGTGGCCGCTTTCAAATGATGTAAGGAGCAAACAGTTTATCAAACTGTTTAAGGATGAAAAGGGCAACTATGAGTCGATGGTACAGCGGGTATACCGGCAGATTTCTACAGTAGATTCAGAGTCAAATATTACAATTGCTACAAGTAAATCTCAAGCCAGCGCTATACATAATCAGTTAGGAGAAAAGGTTTCCATATGCGTGGAACCCTGCAGAAGAGATACATTTGCGGCAATTGCTTTAGCCTCGGCATATTTAAAGGATGAACTCAATGTGCCGGAAGACGAAAGCGTCATTGTTTGTCCGGTAGATCCTTATGTAGACATAACATATTATGAGGCTATTGAACAACTCGATAAGCTCGTACAGCAGAATACAGCCAGTCTTACTCTGATGGGAATAAACCCTACGTATCCAAGTGAGAAATATGGATATATCATTCCTGAAAATTCTGAAACAGTAAGCAAAGTCCGGAAATTTAAAGAGAAACCGGATGCAGAGACTGCAAAGAAGTATCTGGAACAGAATGCAGTGTGGAATGCAGGTGTATTTGCATTTAAGTTGGGATATTTAATGCAAAAAGCACATAGCATGTTAGATTTTAAAGATTATCAAGACTTATATGATAAATATGGGACAGTAAAGAAAATCAGCTTTGATTATGCTGTTGTAGAGAAAGAACCAAGCATTCAGATGATGCGATATGAAGGAGCTTGGAAAGACGTAGGCACATGGAACATGATGGCTGAGGTTATGTCAGAAGACATAAAGGGAAAAGCCGTAATGGATGATACCTGTGAAAATACGCAGATTGTAAATGAACTAAATATACCGATTCTGGCGATGGGATGCAAAGATATGGTGATTGCTGCAAGCGGAGATGGAATATTTGTTTCCGACAAGGAACGTAGCGGCTATATGAAAACCTATGTTGAGAAAATCTGTAGTGATATAAAGTTTGCGGAGAAATCATGGGGAACATACACCGTTATAGATGCAGAACCGGGGGCTATGACTATAAAACTTGCGATAAGAGCAGGTGAACAGATGAGCTATCATAGCCATGAGCATAGAACAGAAGTATGGACCGTTATAAGTGGTAAGGGATCTGTTGTGATTGATGGTACAACATCGAAGATAGCAGAAGGTGACATTATTTCAATAAAGCCGGGAATGAAACATATGCTTATTGCGGACACGAATATGAGTATTCTTGAAGTTCAGATGGGAAAAGAAATAAGCGTAGAAGATAAACAAAAATATATCAGAGAGTAGAGAATGTATGAAAAAGATATTACAGATTCCAAATTATATGTATCCACATATAGGCGGAATCGAACAGGTGGCAAGAGATATAGCGGATTCATTAATTGGAAGAGAAGATATCGAACAGAAAATTATCTGCTTTAATGGAGAGGCTTCTGATGGTGATTATGTATGTCATCAAAAGGAAACAGTGGCAGATAAAGTGGACGGAGTGGATGTGATTAGATGCGGTTGCTTTGCAAAAGTGGCATCACAGTCATTGTCCACGACATATCCGAAACAGTTAAAGAAAATAATCAATGAGTTTCAACCAGATATAGTAATATTCCATTATCCAAATCCTTTTGTAGGAGAATTCTTACAACATCATTTTAAGAAAAATTTTAAATTGGTGGTATATTGGCATCTGGATATTACAAAGCAGAAAATTTTGGGAAAATTGTTTCATGGACAGACAATGCGATTACTTCATCGGGCGGATAAGGTTGTGGCAACAAGCCCTAATTATATAGAAGGAAGTCCGTATCTTAGCCAGTTTAGAAATAAATGTATCGTTATTCCAAACTGCATAAGAACCGAGAGATTGCAACCGGATGAGACAGTATTAAAAAAGGTTGGGCAACTGAAAGAAAAATATAAAGGTAAGACATTGTGTTTTGGAATGGGACGCCATGTTCCATATAAAGGATATACATATCTGATTAAAGCAAGTAAGTTGCTGGATGATAATTTCGCAATATGTATCGCAGGAAAAGGGCCGCTTACAGAATCTCTCAAAGAAGAAGCAAAGGATGATCCGAAAGTGGAATTTCTGGGAAGAGTCAGTGATCAGGATATGATTGCTTACTACATGGCTTGCGACATCTTTTGTTTTCCTTCGATTACAAAGAATGAAGCTTTTGGAATTGCATTGGCAGAGGGAATGTATTTCGAAAAGCCGGCAGTGACATTTACAATTCCGGGAAGTGGTGTGAACTATGTAAATGTTGCAGACGAGACGGGAATTGAGTGCCCGAATGGTGATGTGCAAGCTTATGCAAAGGCATTGAAACTACTTGCTGATAATAAGGAGCTTCGAAAAAAGTATGGTGCCAATGCAAAAAAAAGAGTTGAAGAAAAATTTATGTATAAAAATTTTGAAAGAGAGATAGGCAATCTAATATAAATGAAGATGATGAAAAGTAATATAAAGGTTTTGTTTATACATAATGCTGTACCAGAGTATCGAATTGAGTTTTGGAAGAATTTAGGTGAAAAGGTGGATTTGCAGCTTCTAATTACAAGAAGGGGGCTTGAAGATAAAATATATGGCTTAGATAAAAATACCAATGGATTAAAAATTGCATACTGGAATAAAGGATGGATAGACAAAATTATAAAATATGATGTTGTTATAGTTCCTCCAATAGAAAGTGTATATGAGTGGAAAATAGCTTATAAAGTAGTAAGCCTTTGCAAAAAAAGAAATATTCCGTGTGTATATTGGAATGAACGTTGGGAATGGAGCGAAAAAAAGGATTTATCTGCAAAAAGACAACTTTCGTACTATGTTCATAGAAAATTGATAAAATCTGTATGCAAAAAGACTAAGAGAATGATTGCATCAGGAAGTAAAGCAAGAGATTATCTAAAGTTGTTAGATTTGAAAAACATTGATATTGCATATGACAGTAGTACTTCACCAGTGAATTCACAATTGATAGACTTTGAAAAGGTATATGGAATAGATAGAAATGATAAGGTGATTTTATTTTTGGGGAGAATAATAAAGCAAAAAGGACTCTATCATTTGCTTGAAGCATATAAACTTCAAAAAGAAGATTACAAGCTTATAGTGTGTGGGGAGGGGGAAGATAAAGAACGATGTGTACAATATGCAAAAGAAAATCATTTAGATAATGTTATTTTCACAGGTATAGTACAGCCGAATTTACGCGGAGAATATTTAAAAAGAGCAACGGTATTTGTGCTGCCTTCGTATTTGGGAGAAGATTGTTCTGTTGAAGCATGGGGACTTACAGTTAATGAGGCATTGGAGCAAGGAACACCGGTTATTGTTTCGGATGTTTGTGGAGTAGCTTATGATTTAGCAGACGGAAAACAGTGCATAATGGTAAAAAATGGAGATACAATGGAGCTCGCAAGAGCGTTGAAGAAAATGCTGGAAAACGAAAAAAACGAAGAGGCTTGTAAAGGACTTTACCGAAAATACAGTGTTTCAGGTATGGTGGATAGTTTTGCCAATACCATTGAGAGTGTTATACAATAAATTGATTTAAGATAAGGAATTTGTATATGAAATTATTATTTATACAAGGTGGATCCAGATGGAAATTTGATATTAATGGAAATGTGTATACAGATGCAAATTTTAACGAAAAAATATGGGATAGGTATAGAAAATATTGTGACAGATTAACAGTTTTATTGCGTTGTGAAGACACTATATATGAAGAGGAAGACGCACAGAAAAAATTTAATGTGTATGATACTGGGAAATCTGATTATGTGTCAGTCCCAGATCTATATAGACCGGTAAGTAATTTTTGCAATCCAGCAATAAGAAGCAAATTGAAAAATACGATAAAAGAAGAAGTGAAAAAAGCGGATATAGTTATTATTCGTTCGATTAGCGATATATATACAAATTTAGCTGTTAAGTACGCAAAAAAGTATAAGAAATTGTATATGATAGAAGTAACGACATTTATTTACGAATCATTATGGTATCACAGTGTTAAGGGGAAAATAATTGCATATTGGCAAGAAAAAAAATGTAAAAAAGCTGTGGCTGAATGTGACTATGTAAGTTA
>OLSQ01000541.1_pt1 | contig 36491 bp, 26 predicted proteins | sample 1672561 | NCBI WGS metagenome assembly OLSQ01 (sample SAMEA3136699, study PRJEB25190) | human gut metagenome | biome: human gut; feature: human-associated habitat; material: faeces | place: Austria | collected 2013
TTTTAATTCGCAATAGCTCGCTATTACTCATTAAAAGCCAAACAAAATCCACTCTCCTAAAAGAGCAAAATCCAGGCAAGCCCTGACGACCTATTTGGGTTAAATATTTTTAACGCTATCAGAAAACTGGCAAAAGAGTTTATCGTATCGAAAAAAAACAGTAAATTTGCACGCAATAAATTTTTTAAATACAAATTATGTCATCATTTGTTGCAGATAGAATTGTAATGGACGGTCTCACCTTCGACGACGTCCTCCTAATCCCAGCTTATTCAGAAGTACTGCCACGCACAGTAGAGTTGAAAACCAAGTTCTCGCGTAACATCGATTTGAACATACCATTCGTTACGGCTGCCATGGACACCGTAACAGAGTCGGCAATGGCCATCGCCATCGCACGAGAGGGTGGTATCGGCGTGATCCACAAGAACATGAGCATTGAGGAACAGGCAAGACAGGTAGCAATCGTGAAGCGTGCCGAAAACGGTATGATCTACGACCCTGTGACCATCCGCCGTGGATCCACAGTCGGTGAGGCCCTCGATATGATGGCAGAATATCATATCGGTGGTATTCCGGTAGTCGATGATGACAACCATCTCGTAGGTATCGTCACAAACCGCGACCTCCGCTTCGAACTCAACCACGACCGCAAGGTTGACGAGGTGATGACATCGGAGAACCTCGTAACCACACATATCAAGACCGACCTTGCCGCTGCAGCAAACATCCTGCAGGAGAACAAGATTGAGAAGCTCCCAGTTGTGGACAGTGAAAACCACCTCGTGGGACTCATCACATACAAGGACATCACCAAGGCAAAGGACAAGCCAATGGCTTGCAAAGACGATAAGGGCCGTCTGCGCGTTGCAGCCGGCGTGGGCGTTACGGCAGACACACTCGACCGCATGCAGGCTCTCGTGAATGCCGGTGCTGATGCCATCGTCATCGATACCGCTCACGGACATTCTAAATATGTTATTGAGAAGCTCGTTGAGGCAAAGAAATCATTCCCTAATGTTGACATCGTGGTGGGCAACGTGGCTACAGGAGCCGCTGCCAAGATGCTTGTTGACAATGGTGCTGATGCCGTGAAGGTAGGTATCGGTCCTGGCTCGATCTGCACCACACGTGTCGTGGCTGGTGTCGGTATGCCTCAGCTGAGTGCCGTTTATGATGTGGCTTCAGCTCTCGAGGGAACAGGAGTGCCATTGATTGCCGACGGTGGTCTGCGCTACTCGGGCGACGTGGTGAAGGCACTTGCTGCCGGTGGATACTCAGTGATGATAGGTTCGCTCGTAGCCGGAACAGAGGAAAGCCCTGGCGACACAATCATCTTCAACGGACGTAAGTTCAAGAGCTACCGCGGAATGGGTAGCCTCGAGGCTATGGAGAACGGTTCGAAGGACCGCTACTTCCAGGCTGGCACCAAGGATGTGAAGAAACTCGTGCCGGAGGGAATCGCCGGTCGTGTGCCATACAAGGGAACACTGCAGGAGGTTATCTATCAGCTCGTTGGTGGTCTGCGCTCAGGTATGGGCTATTGCGGAGCCAACACTATCAGCGATCTCCATTCAGCGAAGTTCGTGCGTATCACAAACGCCGGAGTGCTTGAGAGTCATCCACACGACATCTCTATCACAAGCGAGGCTCCAAACTATTCACGTCCAGAATAAACATTATTATTAACTACACGACATGGCGTGAGGTCTTACCGTTTACAGTAGGCCTCATGCCATAATATCTTAAAGACAATACAGAAAACAGATGAAATTCAAATCATTGTTCTGTGCCATGCTGCTTGTGAGCGGAGTGGCACACGCACAGCAAAACGACCCGACGATAATGACTATCAACGGGCAGCCGGTATCACGCTCTGAGTTTGAGTATTCATACAACAAGAACAACTCTGAGGGCGTCATCGACAAGAAGAGCGTCGCTGACTATGTGGATTTGTTTATCAACTATAAGCTGAAGGTCGCTGCGGCATACGACGCCAAGGTGGACACGCTGCGGTCTTTCAAGAAGGAGTTCCGCTCCTACCGCGACCAGCAGGTGTTGCCGTCGTTCGCCAGCGACGAGGCCGTTGAGGCTGAGGCAAAGAAGATGTATCAGGACACCAAAGACCGCATCGGTGACAAGGGACTCATTCGTCCTATGCACATCCTGCTCTATCTCCCTCAAGACGCCAAAGACCAGCAGAAGACTGAGGCTGCACAGCGTGCAGACTCCATCTATAATGTGCTCCTCTCCAAGATGCCTAAGCCTCTTGCACCGGTTGTGAAGACCGTGAAGAAGGGCAAGAAGACCATCAAGGTCACCGAGCCGGCCGTACCGGTAGGCATGGAGGAATTCGAGAAGGTGTTCGCTGATTTCGCAAGGAGATATTCTCAGGACCCGGGTTCTGCCCGCAACGGCGGAGAACTGAACTGGCTCTCTCCTGGTCAGACACTGCCAGAGTTTGACAACGCTGCATACGGACTGAAGGTCGGCGAGATGTCGAAGCCGGTGCTCACCTCCGTGGGCTATCATATCATATATATGAAAGACCGCAAGCAGCTCGAGCCATACGACAGCCTGAGAACCAACATCATGAAGTTCCTTGAGTCGAGAAACGTCCGCATGAAGGTAGCCACCGACAGCGTGACCAACATTGTGAAGAATTCAAAGGGCTCACTGACCAGAGAGAAGGTGCTCGCCCAGCGCACAGAGGAGCTGACAGCCAAGGACAATGACCTGAAGAACCTCATCCGTGAGTATCACGACGGACTGATGCTCTTTGAGATCAGTAACCGTAACGTATGGGACAAGGCAGCCAAAGACGAGGCGGGTCTTGCCGCTTACTTCAAGAAGCACAAGAAGAACTACGCATGGTCGGAGCCTCGCTTCAAGGGTATGGCATTCCACGTGAAGAACGTAGAAGACCAGAAGGCAGTGAAGGATTGTGTGAAGGGTCTTGCCTTCAGCAAGTGGGCAGACAAGCTGCGCACCACATTCAACAACGACTCCGTTATCCGCATCCGTGTGGAGAAGGGAATCTTCAAGAAGGGTGACAATGCCTTCGTAGACAAGATGGTATTCAAGAAAGACACCACCGTGCAGTCGCTCAAGGATTATCCTATCGACGATGTGTTCGGCAAGATTCTGAAGAAGGGTCCGGAGGAGTATGAGGACGTGAAGGGCCTTGTCATCGCCGACTACCAGAACCTGCTCGAAGAGCGCTGGATAGCAGAGCTCCGCAAGAAGTATCCTGTAGTTGTAAATAAGGAGGTGCTTGAAACCGTAAACAAGCATTGATGCAGAAAATTTAACACCTGTTTCTGATGACGACGAGTCTTGAAACAGGATGCCCCGAAAACGGTATGGTTGCCGATAGGGGATAAACAGCAATAACGCTGTGGCATGATTTCACATAGAAGTCGCCACGGCGTTTTTCTGTTGCAGGATGTTCGTAGATTCGCTTTCCAATCCATCCCACACCCATATCCTGCCTTCAATCATATCGCAGACGTCGAGATTATTTCATAACATGGAATAAAAAAGATTAAAAGCGGAGTGATAGATGAAATATTATATGTACCTTTGCCCAATAGTATATTTTTAACCCAAATCGGTCATTAGGGCTTACTTGGATTTTGGCTCTTTAGAAGAGTGGATTTCGTTTGACTCTTGGTTCGCAATGGCGAGTTGTTGTGGATTGAAAACAGATAAATGACACTTGATAAAGACAAAAGACAGAAAGCGGTAATATAATTCTGCATTAAACGCTCTGATTGCCGTATGGGGTTTAACACAAGAGTATTAGTTTTTATATTAACGACAGAAAGTAAATGAGATACGGATTAAAGAAGACATTCCTCGCCCTTGCACTCACAGGAGTGCTGCTCGTGGCAAACGGTGCGGCAAGCCGCTATCTGGCAACCCCTGCCAACGACGATGTGACAGCCGCCGACTCGGCAAATGCCGGCAAAGCCGGTGCTGACAAGAAACACAGCGACGACAGACCCGCCAACGAACGGAGCATCATAGACCAAGTGGTGTGGGTGGTAGGCGACGAGGCAATCCTCAAGTCTGATGTCGAGGCCATGCGTCTGCAGGGCGAGATGGAAGGAATGAAGTGGAACGGCGATCCCGACTGCGTCATACCGGAACAGCTCGCAGTGCAGAAACTCTTTCTGCATCAGGCAGCCCTCGACAGTATCGAGGTGTCAGAGGCAGAGGTGACGAAAAGCGTAGACCAGCAGATAAACTACTGGATAAGCAATGCCGGCAGCCGCGAGAAACTCGAGGAGTGGAAGAAGATGACCGTGAAGCAGATGAAAGAGAGCCTGCACGACGACTTCAAGAACCATCAGCTCATTGAGCGCATGCGAAGCAAACTCGTTGAGGACATCCAGGCATCGCCTGCCGACGTGCGCCGCTATTTCGAGAATATGCCAGAAGACAGTCTGCCGCTGATTCCTACCGAGGTGGAAGTGGAGATAATCACCCAGGCACCTAAGGTTTCGCCAGACGAGATAAACAAGATAAAGAACGACCTGCGTGACTATACCGACCGTGTGACCCGTGGCGAGACATCCTTCGCCGCCCTCGCCAGACTCTATTCCGAGGACCCTGGAACGGCTCGTCAGGGTGGAGAATTCGATGACTATGTAGGCCGCGGAATGCTCGACCCGGCGTTTGCCACAGTGGCGTTCAACCTCACCGATCCTAAGAAGATATCAAAGATCGTGGAGTCGGAGTTCGGATACCATATCATCCAGCTCATCGACAAGAGAGGCGACAAAATAAAGGTACGCCACATCCTGCGCATCCCGAAGGTGAGCCAGGAGGCAATCACCCATGCCGAGAACCGTCTCGACTCCATCGCCAACGACATCCGTGCCAACAAGTTCACTTTCGAGGCAGCAGCCTCATATCTCTCTGACGACAAAGACACGAAGAACAACAACGGACTGATGGCAAACCAGTCGGAAGACGGTTACACCAGCAAGTTCCGTATGCGTGACCTGCCGAGAGAGGTGGCGGCAGTGGTAGACACCATGAAGGTGGGACAGATTTCCAAGTCATTCCAGATGGTCAACTCCAAGGGAAAGACAGTCTGCGTCATAGCCAAGCTCGTTAACCGTGTCGACGCCCATCGCGCCACCATCACCGAAGACTTCCAGGCTATGAGAGATATCGTGATGGCACGCCGCAAGGCAGACTACCTGAAGGAGTGGATACAGAAGAAGATCAAGACCACATACATCCACATCGACGAAGCATACCGCAACTGCAATTTCGAATACAAAGGTTGGGTGAAATAACGAAGCATCATCAAGATATTAGATGAATACAATAAACAAGATATCAAGATATCTGAGCGGGCATAGAATACAGTTGGCTGTTGTTCTATGCCTGTTTGGACTTTGCGTGGCACAGTCGCGAAAGGTAGCCAAAGGCCGCCATCGCCCCAAGACCGACGAGCGTGTGTATCTGAAACATGCCGACATGCTGCGCTTCAACCAATACGGCGAACATGCCGGGGCACAGATCCTCAACGGCAATGTGGCGTTTCTTCACAAAGGAGCGTTGCTCACCTGCGACAGTGCCTATTTCTATCAGGAGTCAAACTCCTTCAAAGCCTTCGGACATGTGAAGATGCGACAGGGCGACACCCTCTCGCTCACCAGCGACTATGCCTTCTACGACGGCGACAACCAGATGGCAGAGGCTCGACACAACGTGTTGCTACGCCATCGCGGAACGAAACTGTATACCGACAGTCTCAACTACGACCGTCTCTACAATATCGGATATTTCTTCGAGGGAGGAAAGATGGTGGACAGAAACAACGTGCTCGTGAGCGACTGGGGAGAATACGACACCGAGACACGCAAGGCGGTGTTCAACTACAACGTGAACCTGCGCAACCCGAAGTTCACCCTCACCACCGACACCCTGCACTACGACACCCGCACATCGCTCGCCAATATCGTGGGACCATCAGTGATACGCAGCAAGGAGAGCGTGATACACACTTCAGACGGATATTACAACACCAACACCGGGAGGGCACGGCTCTACGGCAGGTCTACCATGTCGAACAAAGGCAAGGAGATAACCGGCGACAGCCTCTTCTACGACGAGAAGCGAGGCATAAGCCAGGGCTATCGCAACGTGATATACAAAGACACGCAGAAGAAAAACGAACTCCACTGCAACTATCTGTGGTATAACGAGAAAAACGGTTTCGCCTTCGCTACGGAGAATCCCGTGATGATGGAATATTCGCAGAAGGACACACTCTTCGTGCATTCCGACACCATAAAGGTGATAACATATCATCTGAACACCGACTCTGTGTATCGCACGGCGCATTGCTACAACAAGGTGAGAGCCTTCCGCAATGATGTGCAGGCGGTGTGCGACTCCCTCGTCTACAACACCAAAGACTCCTGCATGACGATGTATCGCGACCCTATAGCATGGAGCGGCGACAGACAGTTGCTCGGCGAGGAGATACAGGTGTTCATGAAAGACTCCACCATCGACCGTGCGCATATCATCAACCAGGCACTCACCGCCGAGCTGATGCCAGACAAGGAGCACTACCAGCAGCTGTCGTCGAAGGAGATGTTCGCTTATTTCACCAAGGGACAGATAACGCAGACCGAGGCGATAGGCAATGTCAGGTCGATATACTATCCCGTTGACGACAAAGACTCAACGCTCATGGGACTGGTGTATATCGAGACCGACACGATGAAGATGTTCATGCGCGACAGACAATTGCAGAAGATATGGACATCGAAAACCGACGGCACGTGGTATCCCATGACGCAGATTCCGCCGGAGCGATACAAGCTCGACGGATTCACATGGTTCGACTATATCCGTCCGATAAACAAAGACGACATCTATGAATGGCGCGGAAAGAAAGACGGTACGCAGCTGAAGAACATCACCCGCCATGCCGCTCCACTGCAGCATATCGAGGGTGGCGAACTGAAAAGCGTGGCGGCTACGGAGAACAAGCCGGAGAACTGATGTTGCCGGTGACTGTTCCCGGCAGACTGTCCGGGGGATGGGCGATGTACAGCAGCAAAGTCTCCCGCCAGATTTAATTCAAGCAGCACCCAGACTGGGGCTGATACAGATAAAAGATTACAGATAATATATGAGCGATATAATACAACTGCTGCCCGATTCCGTGGCCAACCAGATAGCAGCCGGTGAGGTGATACAGCGCCCCGCGTCTGTCATCAAGGAACTGGTGGAGAACGCCGTTGACGCCGGAGCCAGCCGCATCGACGTGCTTGTGGTGGATGCGGGAAAGACATCCATCCAGGTGATCGACGACGGAAAGGGAATGTCTGACACCGATGCGCGTCTCGCCTTTGAGCGCCATGCCACATCGAAGATAAGACAGGCCGACGACCTCTTCTCTCTACACACCATGGGATTCCGTGGCGAGGCGCTGGCGTCAATAGCTGCCGTGGCACAGGTGGAACTGAAGACCCGTCAGAAGGGCGACGAGGTGGGCACGCTGCTGTCCATCTCAGGATGCAAGGTGCTCAACCAGGAGCCTATCGCCTGTCAGGAGGGAAGCAATTTCCTGATACAGAACCTCTTCTTCAACGTGCCGGCAAGGCGGAAGTTCCTCAAGTCGAATACCACGGAACTGAACAATATCATGGCTGCCTTCGAGCGCATCGTGCTTGTATACCCACATATCCACTTCACGTTTACGAGTAACGGCACCGAGGTGCTGAACCTGCGTCCGCATGGCGACAGTTTCCGTCAGCGCATCATCGAAGTCTTCGGCAAGCGTCTAAACCAAAGCCTGCTGCCTGTAGGCGTTGACACCACGGTGTGCCGTATCCATGGTTTTGTGGGAAAACCGGAGTCGTCGAAAAAGAAGAATGCCCATCAGTATTTCTTCGTCAACGGCAGGTATATGAAGCATCCCTATTTCAACAAGGCGGTGCTGACACCTTTCGAGAGACTCATTCCGCAGGGAGAGCAGGTGCCGTATTTCATATATTTCGATGTGCCGGCAGAAGATATCGACGTGAATATACACCCCACTAAGACAGAGATAAAATTCGAGAACGAGCAGACGATATGGCAGATATTGATGGCTGCCGTGAAGGACTCGCTGGGACGCTTCAACGATGTGCCGTCGATAGATTTCGACACCGAGGGAAAACCCGACATTCCGATGTTTCATCAGACAGGGGAAATGCAGGATTTCCAGATGCCGAAGGTGGACTACAATCCTTCGTATAATCCATTCAGCAGCAACTCCCGTCAGCCGGCAATACCCGAGAACTGGGAGCAGCTCTATGAGGGAGCCGGCGATATCCAAGATGATTCTCTGCCGGGAGGTGAGACCGTTTCTTTCGGTGGAACGGATGCCGGCGAGACTCAGCCGCTGTTTCATGATTTTGAATTCCAGAATGGCGGTGGCGAACTGCAAGAGGGTGGGGAAGGGCAACCGGTGTCTTCTGCCCTCAATGCCAAAATGCCGATAGAAGAGAAGTCGCCGTCGCACTATCAGTATAAGGGCCGTTATATCATGACGGCAGTGAAGTCGGGACTGATGATAATCGACCAGCACAGGGCACATATCCGAGTGCTCTATGATGGATATATGCAGCAGATAACCGACAAGGCAGGGCATTCGCAGAAGCTCCTCTTTCCGGAGATGGTGCAGTTCGGTCCGTCAGACAACGTTGTGTTCCAGAGCATACAGGAAGATATGACGCTGCTGGGCTTCGATTTTAGCGATCTCGGTGGCGGCAGCTATGCCATCGGCGGTATGCCGGCTGGACTCGAAGGCTTGAACCCTCCGGCTCTCGTCAGCGACATCGTGGCTCTTGCGGCAGAAGATACCGTGTCGGCAGCCGAAGAGATAAAGCATGCCGTAGCCCTTGGATTGGCACGCAATGCGGCGATACCATACGGACAGGTGCTCGACTCTAAGGAGATGGAGAACCTTGTGAACGAACTCTTCGCATCCACCAACGTGAACTATGCCCCCGACGGCAAGACCATTATCGCCATCCTCTCGCAGGGAGAAATCGACCATCTGTTTTAACCCAAATCGTTCATTAGGCTGATTTTGATTTAAATCCAAATCAGTTTGTATGAACTGGTATATATCTTAAATACATAAATATATCTCCTTTTATCCGAGACTTAAATCTTGGTTTCGGATGTTTGTTACTTTTTTTACCCTACTACCTTTAAGCGAAGCGCAATCGCAAAGAGTTGAGAACGACACTCACGCTTGAACATGCCATCAGGGCACTTGCCCACATCGGTGTAATCTGGAAGTCGATGCCGAAGAGATGAAGGATACCTGCCGCCAGAGGGATGCAGATGAGATTGTAGATGAATGCCCAGAAGAGGTTCTGCCAAATCATGCCCACCGTCTTCCTGCTTAGTTTCACGGCATCAGGTATCGCCATCAGATCATCGTCCATCAGTGTGACCTGTGCCACATCCATCGCCACATCCGTTCCCTTGCCTATCGCCATACTGACATCGGCAAGAGCCAATGCCTGGGTGTCGTTGATGCCGTCGCCTATCATCATCACATGCTTGCCCTCCGCTTGGAGTTTCTTGACCATGGCTTGCTTGTCGTCAGACTTCACCTTGCTCTGATAATGCTTGATGCCAGCCTTGTTTGCCCAATAGCGAGCCGCCTCTTCACGGTCACCACTCATCATATACACCTCGATGCCTTCCTCTTCCAACAGTTTCATTGCCTCGGAAGCATGAGGCTTGAGGGTTTCGCGAGACTCAAGGTCATCCAGTCCGTCCCCTTTCGTGAAGTCTACATTCTGATTAGGAATGGTGAGCGTGCCAGTCTTGTCGATGACGAGGGCATCCACCTTACGGATATTTTCCAGGGCGGCGGCATCCTTGATGAGGATTTGCTTCTGTGCCGCCTTTCCTATTCCCACCATCAAGGCAGTAGGCGTTGCCAAACCCATGGCACAAGGACAGGCGATGACCAATACCGCCACGCCACTCATGATAGCCTGAGGCAGACAGGCATTGCCACCGATTATCCACCATGCCAAGAAAGTAATCAAGGCGATGCCTGCCACCACCGGCACAAACACCAATGCCGCCTTATCCACGATGCGCTGTACGGGAGCCTTGCTCCCCTGTGCCTCCTGCACCATCCTGATGATATGTGCCAGGGTGGTGTTCTCACCTATCTGTCTGGCTCTCATGCGGAGCTTGCCTTGGCTCGGGATCGTTCCTGACAATACCTCATCGCCCACCCGCTTTGCCACAGGGGTAGGTTCGCCTGTAATCATCGCCTCGTCCACGTATGCCGCATCAGCTGTCATAAAGCTCTCGGCTTGGGTTACCACGCCATCCACAGGAATCTTTTCCCCTGCACGCACTTCGATGACATCACCACGTTGGATAGTGGAGATTGGCACCTCCTCCAACTGCCCGTCGGCGACCAGTCGGGCGGTCTTCGGTTGCAAGCCCATCAACTGTTTGATGCTTGCCGCCGTGCCATCCTTCGCCTTCTCTTCCAGGCATCTTCCTGTCAGAACGAAGGTGATGATCATCACCGAGGCATCGAAGTAGGTATGCCATTCTATGCCCCTTGCGCCCCATACCATTTCTCCGAAGAAGGTGTTGAAGGCACTGAAGAGAAAGGCGATGAGAGTGCTCAGAGCCACGAGAGAATCCATGTTGGCGGTTCGATGCTTGAGTTGCTTCCACGCCGAGACATAGAACATCCGACCGCAATACAACATGTTCAAGAGGGCGAGAATCAAGGAAATCTGGTTGTTGAAAGCCGAGGCGTGGCTGTCCCTCATCATGCCATTGCCCATAGAGACGGTGTTCTCCATACCGGTCGAAACCCAGCCCATGGAGAACGCCATCACGAGAATGGCGAAGAACCAGGACAGAAGGGTCTTGCGCTTCAAGAGAGTAAATTCGCGGCGATTGATTTCCTCAGCACTGCGGTCTGCCTCGATGACGAGGTCGTAGCCAGCATTGGAAATCTCACGCTTCATATCTTCGAGGGTAATCTTCTCCGGGTCATAATCGACAAGGGCGGTGCGTCCTGCCAAGGAAACGGTGGCGGAATTTATACCCTCAAGGGAGTTGAGCTTGCGCTCCACATTGGCAGCACACACTGAGCATGCCATGCCAATCACTGGTATTGTTTTCTTCATTGTCTTTTTTCTTATTTACCTATTATAATATATGTATGCGACCCTAAATCATTACCGATAGGGTAGGCATACGACAATCTTGGTTGCAAAAGTCAAAATAATCTTTTGCAACCTATTTGCAAATATGGAAAAATCAAATATTCAGAAAGAAATGCTTGATTTTGCACACCTTTCTTTGCCTTTTCGAAAGTTGCAAAATTAAGCATTTCCATAAGAATAAGAACCTGATAGTCCCATAAATTAATGACCTTTAACGGCTTTTGCATAAAATCATACAAATACCGCCTTTAACCATCCTGTTATTCGAATATCGTCAGTTGTCCTGTTTCTTGCCTCCCGGCATGATGATGGTGAAACCGTTATCCTGACAGATGCCGGATGCAATGGTGTCGCCTTGAGCTTCGGCTTTCTTCAGCCATTCCTTAGCCTGCGCCTTGTCTTCTTTCACGCCATCACCGTTGAGATAGCAGATGCCGAGACTGCGTTGTGCCTGGGCAAGACCTTTTTCTGCTGCCGTGCGTATCATGCTGACGCCTTTCTCCTTGTCTTGTGCCACTCCTTCACCATTCAGATAACATCCGCCGAGCTCGTAGATAGCCTGTATGTCGCCCTGATTTGCTGCCTGCTCATACCAGTGGGTAGCCTCTTTCATGTCTTTGCCCACTCCTATGCCTTCAACATAGCAGACGGCAAGCTGGTACTGGGAGTCAACGTTACCCTGGGTGGCAGACTTGCGGAACCAGCGTGCAGCCTCCTTGTAGTTCTGCTCCACTCCGATCCCCTTGAAATATAGAGAACCGAGTAAGAACTGCGACAGGGCGTCACCCTTGTCGGATGCCATTCTGAACCATTTCATGGCTTCGGCAGGGTCTTCGTCCACACCGTTGCCATTCATATAGCAGGTGCCCACATAGCATTGGGCTTCCACGTTGCCAGCCATAGCATCTGCCATTGCGTTTTTGAATTCCTTGGAGTTCTGTGCCGTTGCACCCATTGCCAAGGCTGCGGACAGGAGTATTGTCAAGAATGTCTTTTTCATTGTCGTCTGGATTTTTTGATAGGTTTTATTACTGGCGCAAAAATAATAAAAAAACGCGTAACGGCAAAATATAGCCCTGTATTGAACCCACAAACGGTTATCAGGCGTACAATACAAAACCGCCTGATGACCGATTTGGGATAGCGATAGGCATTGGTCGAAAAAATCCCCCTGGCGTGGGGAACAAAACCCCACATTAGGGGGATGTGTTCCCCACGGCAAGGGGGAAAATACAGGTGCTATATAAGTGCCTCTCTTATTTGTCTTTCTTGCCGCCGAAAAGGCTCTTCCACACCTTTACGGCACCCTCTTTCACCTTGCGTGTGATGTCGGCCTTCTTCTGGTTGATGACAAGATCGACATCCACGTCGCCACATTTGATGGAAACCACACCGCTGCGCTTCTCTTTGCCTAAGTTGTCTTCCACTTCCACGTATATCTTGTCATTGCCAGCCTTGCTTGCCTTCACCCATTGGGGTTGGTCTTCGATATACCAGTCGTCGTAGTTGCAGGTCACGGTGACAGACTGTGCTCCGCCTTCCATCCTTGACTTGAAGTCAAGGTAGTCCTCAGAGAGACTTATCTCCACGTTCTTGTGCTTGTCAACCTGTGCAACCTCTTCAACGACAGTTTTTTGGGCATCATTCTTCGTTATAGGTTTCGGTTTTGGTTTCGGCTTGTTAATCCTTTTCAAGAGATAGTTGCATGCGCCAATCTGTGCGTCGCATTTGTCCTTTCCAGCCTCGGTGGCGTAAAGTCCTTTGGCTTTTCTGAAATTTGCTATAGCCTGTGTAAGCGAAGTTTTGGTGCGTTGTCTCTTCAGTGCCATTCCCTTGCTGTAAATTCCGTCAGCAGCAGTCTGCGCATGTGCTCCTATGGCAATGAAAAGCATTGCCAGACAGAGACATAGTCTGATTATCTTTTTCATTGTATCTTGTTTTGGTTTATGAAGTCATTCAATCTATTAACTCTCTCTCTGTATTTGCTCTCATATTCAGTGCCTTCCACCAACTTAATCTGTTTCGACAGTTCCTGGCAGGCGGATTTCAGTTCCTTTGCCACGTTGCCCATCTTGGTCTGCACTTCAGTAGCCTTTGCCTGCAGGTCGCCGTCGCTGCCAATCATGTCAGCCAGTTGCTTGTATGAAGTATATGCCTCCATGAGCTTCTTTTCGTAGTCGTCTTTAGACCGGTCCTGACCTTTCAGCGCCAGCATGTCGGCAGCCGTTATCTTGTCGTCGATATTCTTGGTCTTCTGCTCTGCTTTCTGCTTCTGCACCATGGCAACCTGCTGCTGCTCCACCTCCTGCTGCTTCTGGTTGGTGTGGATGGCGAATGCACCACCGATGATGAGCAATGCAGCCACGGCAGCGGCGATGATGACCATTGTCTTCTTTGAAGCTCCGCCGCCAGCCACTTCGCCGGATTCCAGGGCGACACGCATCTGGGCGCAGGTCTGGAAACGCTGCGACTGGTTCTTCTGACATGCCGTCTCAATGATTTTCTTCAGTGTCTTGTCCTTTATCTTGCCCAGCGGCAGTTTCTCCTTCAGCTGCTTGTGCAGGATTTCGTGGCGCGCTCCCTCAAAGGGAGTGTGTCCCACGATACACTGATACAGAAGTATGCCGACGGCATAAATGTCAGTTGTCTGATTCTGGTGGCTGATGTCGCCGAGAGCCAGCTCAGGAGCGGCATATTCCGGTTTCCCCATGAACTTGCCGGCAACGGTGAGCTGCTTGTCGCTTGTCGTCAGCGTGTTCATCTGCTTGGCGATACCGAAGTCGATGAGCTTGATATGTCCGTCGGTTGTCACCATGATGTTCGAAGGGTCGATGTCGCGGTGTATATATCCGGCATCATGCAGCGCCATGAGTCCCGACAACACGTTCATGACCACTACTTTGGCAAAGCGCTCCGGGTCCTTCTTGTAGTCGGTGAGCAGTTTCACGGCGAACGGCACGTCCTGTCCGTTTCTGTCCTGTGTCTTGCCGTTCAGGATATCCGACAGCGACACTCCGGTGAGCAGTTCGCTGACCACATGATAGTGTGTCACCACCTCGCCCACGTTGTTGCGATCGCTAATCTCTATGAATCCGAGCATCTCCACGAGGTTGTCGTTGCGCAGCTGTATCTCAGCCTCACGCCTTGCTCTCTCGTAGGCATTTGCCGGCAGGTCGTCGAACATGAATTTGATGGCTACTGGGCGTGACACTCCCGTACGCTCGTCGACGCAGACTCCCTTGAATACTTTTCCCATTCCGCCTTCACCGATAGGCGGTTCTTCAGAATTAAACTGATAACAAATGTGGTTTCGCTTTTCAGCTTCACCTTGAAGTTTTATTATTGCCATAATCCTATGTTTTGTTTCTTTATTAATGTTCTGTTGATTATCTGTTCCTGTCGTCGGCAAGGGTTGCGTTAACCTGCCGCCGCTTTTATTTCGTGTTATTCTTTATCTTCTCCAATTTCTCCTTTATCTTTTTTATTATGCCCTGGGCTTTAGGGCTCGAACCGTATGACTTGCTGCCCTTCGACACTTCAGCCATCGCGGTCTTGTTCTTCTTGGTATAGGCGAGAACACCGTTAACCTCCGGTTCCCGTTGTTTGCCGCATAGAGCCTTTAAGTTCTGAATTGCCTTTATCACCTTGTCGGCATGAAGTCCCTTCTGCTCCTTGGTCTTTTTCTCATTGCCATTGTGATATCCCAACATGTTGTCGAGTGCCGTCAATGCTTGGTTGACAGATGTCTTGAATTTGGCAGGGTCGCCATAGGCAACGGTCTTCTTTCCCTTTCCGGTATCCTTGTTATCCTTGCTGCCATTCTTGTCGGCAGCAGGATGCTTGCCGGAGTCGGCATTCTTGTCGGCGTTGGCTTTTCTTTCTGCATCTGCCTTCTTGTTGTCCGCTGTAGAGGCATTTCCCTTGTTGTCTCCGTCAGCGGCTTCGTCCTTCTTCTTTGTGGTGTCGTTGACATCCTTCAGGAGATTCTTGTCCGACAGGTTTTCCGTGATTTTGCCATCCGTCTGGGAAGGTGTAGCAGCCGGTCCGTTGCCGATGTGAAGAGCTTTTCCGGATTCCTGTGGCGTGTTGCCGATGCTTGCCGTGTCATTGCCGGCACTGCCGCTGTAGAGGCATATTCCGATGATTAAGGCAGCCAGGGCAGCAATGCCGCAGATTGCTGTCAGCATCATCTTATACCACTTGTCGTGGAGCTTGGAGTTGCAGTCCATCTCTATTATTGCGATGGTGTGGTTGTCGTGGTGTCCGCCCTTGGCGAATCCCAGTCTGTCCACTTCGCTCGATATGCTTCCCACCACATTTGCTGTCTGTCCCTTGGCGGCGAAGAATTTCAGCAGCTTCTTGTGCGGCATGCTTCCCCACACGCCATCAGTGCAGAGGATGAACCGGTCGCCCTTGCGATAGCCCGTCTCTTCGATATCAGGGTTGTGGTCGGTCTTGCTTCCGAGACTTTTGGATATCACGTTGGATTGGGGAGAGACGCGAGCCTCCTCTTCCGTCATCACCTTCTTTCTCACCAGTTCTCCCACGAGCGAATGGTCTTGCGTGCGGAAGAGCATCAGTCTGCCGTGCATCCTGTAGCAGCGGCTGTCGCCGGCGTGGCATACTATAGCAGATTCACTGTTGATGAGTATCGCCACCACTGTGGTTCCCATGCCGCGCAGTTCCTTGTTGGCTGCCATTGCGGCGTTGAGGGCATCGTTGGCTTTTGCCACGGCGATGCGCAGAGCCTGTTTGCGTGGCGTCAGCTGATTGCAGGAGTTCAGATGTCTGGCAATCTCCTGTTTGGCTATCGCGGAGGCGGTCTTGCCTCCCGGTCCGCCACCCATTCCGTCGCAGACCACGAAGAGGAAGCCAAGCGGCGTGTCTATGAATCCCAGGTCGTCTTGGTTTTCTTTTCGTCCGCCCTGCATGGAGTTGGCAGCTCCGTGTAGGCTGATTGTCTTAGAGAATATAGGGAACATCGGTTCTTTGTTTTTAGCTTTTTTCTTCGTTACTTTAGTTGTCGGAGCATTGCCCCAAAGTGGTCATCAGACCTTTTTACCTCAACGGTCATCAAACCGTTTAATGGAGAGTTCTTTTTAACCAGCATTAGCCGGATGCCGCCTTTGGGGCGACATACGGCTATAGGCACTGGTTACTGTTCGCTTCTCACTCAGTATCCATTACGGACAATAGAGTCATTTATTGCCGCCGGGATATGTCTGTTATTCAGTTTTGATAGGTATGGCTCGGTTTGAAGCGGAATAGTATATGGCGAAGACAGCATTTGCAGGAACGCTGAATGTCACTTTCTTCGTGCCGTTCATGCTTGTTTCTTCTTTCTTGGGCTGGAATGTGGAGCGTGCGAGGTCTTTGTAGGTGAAGCTGTATACATCAACCTTCTTGACGGTTTTCTTTGTCAGCGTCACCACCTGGAACATTTCGGCTTTCACGTCACCGTTGTATTCCACGTCGAATGTCGCCATGCCACTTTTAGACTTCAGTCTGATGACCTTTTCCGGTATCGAGTCGAGAATGAGGGCATCGTCCTTCTCCGTGACCTTCACGAATTCAGCCTTTTCCCTGTTTACCATCACTTCGCCCGGCTTCAGGAGAATGTCGAACAGAGGATTGTAAGCCGTGTTCTTCTCCTTGCCGATAGACTCGATGTTGCTGGTCATGATCTTCTCTTCCACACCATTCGAGTTGCGCATCTTGATGTAGTTGGCGCTTGCCGGTCCTCCGTTATACTGCTCCACGATGATTCCGCGTCTCGTGCGGTTGTTGGTCAGTGTCACCACATCGCGCAGCGGACTCTGTTCGGAGATGTCCTGGTTGGGGTTGACGGCAGAAATCTTCAGTGTCTTGATGTCGCCGAAGGGCATTGTTTCCACCGTACCGTCGCTTTTGAACACGCTTACCGTCTCGAATGATTCACCGGCATATTCACCTTCTACCGTTCTGCCCGACTTCAGCATGTAAGTGCGCTTGAGTCCCGAGAGAGCATTCTTTGCGCTGCGCACACCCTCTATGCGGTCTATCTCGTCCCATCTCAGAATATAGCTGTCGGGAGCGAGCTGCAGGAATCTTACCTTCATGCCACGTTCCAGGATGCGCACGTTGTTGAATGTCTTGCCATCCTCAGCCAGACGCTCCTCGAAGTCGAGTTCGTCCGGTTCGCTGGCTATCGAGTCGTTGACATCCACTCCGGCAGAGATGTTGCAGAGAGTGAAAGACTTGTCGTTGCCGTAGCCCATGAGCGCATCATTGTCTTTTGCCCATTTGCGCCATGCCTTGTCGAGCTGGCTTTCCTTTCGTGTCACTTCCTTCACCGTGATGTCAGAAGCGCTGATGCAGATGATTGCCTCGTCGGTGCTCACCTCCATGTATCCGTCCTTTTCCTGATGGGCAATGAAGCCGCTGAGCACCGAACCGTTCTTGAGGTATATCTTCTGTGTGATGGCGGCAGATGCGATTGTGCATATCGCCGTCATCATTATCGACATTATTATCTTCTTCATGTTTGTCATCTTTATAGTTTCCTCCTTGTTTACTCGTATCTTGTCTACTTGTCTACTGCCAGAGCCAGTATTATAACAGCCGAATTACCGTTAGGGGCCTATTTCACCACGTGAGGGTTCTCCACGAGCTCCTTCACGAATTTCGCCTTTATGCCATAGTTGAAGCCCTGGGATACCGATACTCCGGAGTTGAGCACTCCCACGAGCATTCCCTTCTTGTTGAAGATAGGAGATCCGCTGGCACCTCCGAAGGATGCGGCGTCGAATCCGAAGCTGAACTCTGTAGGCGTCTGTGTGATGCTTCCGCCACGTGCCAGCACCTGTATGCCTTTTTCAGAGTCGGTCTTCTGAAGACTGATTCCGAATGGGAAACCGATGGTGTAGATGTGTGTGCCTACGGTGAGGTCGTTGTCGTTCACGTCCATAGAGTCCTTCAGGTTGATGAATGTGCTGCCGTGGGGCAGTTCACCCTTGTCAGACTGTATGAGAGCCACGTCCACATTCGTGTCGTCGCCGGCAGAGAGCACTCTGCATCGGATGAGGTTCTCCACTGAGAAATACTTGGCCTGTGGGATGATGCTGATGCCATCGTTCACACCGGTTACTTTCACCATGGTGGTGTATGCCTGCAGACCGTCGGCAGACTTCATCTGTATGTTGTTCATGAACTCTTTGTTTGTAGCCATTGCCGAGAGCTGTGTCTTTATCTTCATCTCAAGTTCGCTTACCGACGTGTCGAAGAGCCAAGGCTTCACGACATGCAGATTGGTGACGAGCTGTCCGTCCTGCGACACGAAGAATCCCGTGGCGAAACTTGTGCGGTTGAGGATGTACTCCTGTATGGCGGATATGTCCTCAGCACCCACGAAGTAGTAGTTTGCAGTGACGAGCACTACGGCCTTGTTTGCCCACGACTTGTAGTTGATGCTGTTTATCTCTTCCTGTGAGATGGAAGTGGCTCTGCTGATGGGAACCCATTTTGTCGGTATTCCGGCCGACGCAGCAAGGTCGAGGTCGCCGCATGTCACCTCCAGGTGGTTGTTTCCGATTATCATGGCTATGGAAGTGTTGTAGCGTGCATACAGCTCTTCGTCGCTATACTCCTTGCCTCCGCCGAATCCGCCACCGATGAGTTTCATCAGTCCGAATCCTACTCCGACGAGGACTACCAGTCCTGCCACTGCTCCCACGATATATTTCCACGACTCGCTTGGCCATGGCAACTGTGTGGCGAGGTTCACCGGCACTCCGCCGCAGACCACGGCGCTCTTCTTCTTGATGCGGTATGGCGTGTCCTTCGGTATGCGCACACCGTCAACGGTCGTTCCGTTCTTGCTGTGGTCGAAGATATAGAACTTTCCGTCGCGTCCCTGTTTCACTGTGGCGTGATAGCGGCTCACCGTGGCTCCCGTCACCTGTATGTCGTTGTTGAAATGGCTTCCGATGCCGTAGATGCCCTTGTATGCCGAGTTGTCCTCAGGCATCGGCACCTGGTTCCACTGCAGGTCCACGTTGCCGAACGTTATCTTGTCGCCACGTGTCACCTTTGCCGGTGTGCCAGGCTTTATCTGCTGTCCCATCACGAAGGTGCCGTTGTGGCTGCCTCTGTCTTCTATCATCATGTCACCGCTGTCGAGCAGTGTCAGTTCAGCGTGTACCGAGCTTACCATCGGGCTCTGTATGACGATATCACAACTTGCGTCGCGTCCTATTTTCAATATTCTCATAGTGTAGCGTTCTTTTTATTGATTATATAATAATATGTATACTATTGACAGTTGCCTGGCATCAGATTCTCAGTCCGGCAGACTTCTTGTCGTTGTTTTCACTCGGAGTGTCGTTGTTTTGCTGCTTGTCCTTCTTTGCGGCGTCGGCAGCCTTTGAGTCGTTTTTCTTCTGCTTGTCGTCTTTTGCCTGTTGCTTGTTGTCCTTCTTTGTCTGTTTCTTGTCAGCCTTCTGCTCGTCCTTCTTGTTGTCGTCCTTGCTTTCGGCTTTCTCTTCCTTCTGCTTGTCCTCGTCTTTCTGGGTCTTCGTGGTGTCAGCCACGGCAGCAGGTTTCTCCTGCGTTCCGGCAGAGTTGCCGCCTCCCATTGCCGCCTTGATGCCGAATCCGGCTATGGCAATGACTGCAAGCGCCACTACTGCTATGATGGCATACTTTATTGCCTCGCCGCTCTTTGGCACGCGGTTCCAGTCGAGGCGTGCCACGTGGGCGAACGATACGCTGTCTTTGCGTGTTACCGGCACCGGCACATTGGGCGCTATCCTGATGCCGTTGACATAGGTGCCGTTATGGCTCTGGTCAACAATCGTCATCTTTCCCATCGACGTGACGTTGAGGATGGCGTGTCGGCGGCTTATGACATCGGTGCTGTCGTTGATAACGATGTCGCATCCTGTCTCTCTTCCAATAGAATATACTTTCATAGTCAGAATTATTTGTTTTTAGTTATTTTCTTGATGGAGTCGGTGAGGGTAGCCACTGCGGCCTGGCTTTTCTTCACGGAATCTTTGTATAATGCAATGCTGTCGGCGGTTGCCTTGGTTGCCGCATTGGCGGTGCGATATTGCATCACGTTTGTCATGATGCTTGCCGTGAGTCCCATGAGCATTACGGCGATGATTATTCTTGCTGCTTTGGTCATCTTTGGAGTTAGTTTAGAGTACTTTCTTGTTTCTACGAGGGCAAGCGTAAGATTGTCGTGTCCGCCTCCGGCGTTGTGTCCCAGATTGTCCACGTGGGTGGCGATGTCGTCGGTCACGGTGGCAAGGCTTACGCTTCTTTTCGACACCAGCTTCAACAGTTCCTTCTCAGGCATCGTGCCGTGTATGCCGTCGGAGCAGAGCATGAAGCGGTCGCCCTTCTCATACGCCACCTCGGCAATTTCAACATCCACCGTTTCGGCGGCGCCGAGAGCCCTCGTTATGATGTTAGACTGTGCAGAGAGGCGTGCCTGCTCCTCTGTTATCACTTTCTGCTTCACCATCTCGAACACCATGGAGTGGTCGAATGTGCGGAACACCTTCCTTCCTCTCCTCAGCTGGTATATGCGGCTGTCGCCCACATGAGCCACGATTGCCGACTGCTTGCCGATTAGGAGCACCGTCGCCGTGGAGCCCATTCCCTTGAATTGTGGCGTCTGCTTGCCGGCCTCTATGATGGCGTCGTTGGCTCTTCTCACGGCATCGGCAACCACTGTCTTCGGGTCGTCCTTCTCCGAGGCATCCGTTATGGAGTCTACGATTTCCTTCACGGCAATCGTGGATGCAGTCTTTCCGCCCGGTCCGCCTCCCATGCCGTCGCAAACGGTGACGAGGTATCCCAGCCTCGTGTCGTTCCATCCGAACGAGTCCTGGTTTTCGCGTCTTCCTCCGATGCGGCTTTCAGCAAATGCGATGACGTCGGCAGAGCTGTCTGAATATATCTTCTGCAGATCCATTATTGTTGATTTATGATGAACGGTAAAACGATGACCATTGCCATAGCGCAGATGGCGAGGAAGACCATTATCGCGGCAAGAGCCTTGTTCCGCTTTGCCCATTCCATTGTCTTCTCCATCGTTGTAGGCTGGTAGGTGAGAGCCATCGTTATTGCTTGCTTGAATTCTTTCACTGTCTGGAACCTCTTCATCTGGTCCTTCTCTGTTGCTTTCCATATCACCCGCATGAGCTGCGGCGGTATCTTGTCGCTGGGCGGCAGCTTCTCGGATATCTGTGCCGCAAGCGTCTCCGTGTCGTTTCCCTTGTCCATGGGGTTGCTGCCGGTTATCAGCTCGTATAGCGTGATGCCCAGCTCATAGATGTCGCTGCGGCCGTTTATGCTCTCGGCACCCGAACTCTCGTCCCTCTTTATCTGTTCGGGCGATGAATATTGCGGTGTGCCGATAAATCCGTATTGCGAGAACTTGTTGCCGCCATTCACCCTTGATATTCCCAGGTCCATGAGTCGCACGTTGTTGCCGTTTTCCACCATGATGTTCGACGGCTTTATGTCGCGGTGTACCACTCCCTTCTGGTGTATGTATGCCAGGGCGTCCATCACCGGCATTATCAGCCGGCAGATTTTCTCGGCGCGGTTGTGAGTGTTGGGGAATGCCGCTACATATTTGTCAGCATCGTCTCCCTGCACATATTTGCTTATAATCCAGATGGGTCCGCGGTCGGGGGCATATTCGCAGTATCCGAGCATCTCCACGAGGTTAGGGTGTCTGAAGGCGAGTGAAGCCTCCTGACGTGCCCTTTGCCTTATCATGGGGTTGTTGGCGAAATAGTCTTTCACTCTCTTTATCGCCACCTTCACTCCGTCGTCGCATCTGAAGCCAAGATACACGTCGCCCATAGCGCCGCTGCCCAATGGCATCTCTGCCGGGTTATAGCAGTACCACACCCCTTCGGCAAAGAGGTATATGTATGCACCACGTTTTAATACGGTCTTCTTAGGTTGCATCACATGGAGATTGTTCCGCCGTGGTTAGGATCGATAGATCCGTCCATTCCTACAGTGCCGTTTGTAGGTTTGTATCCGCTGTTGCCGTATGGGTCGTAGGCTTCGGTGCGTGTCTGTCCGTTGCGGAATGGCGGCACGTCACCGAATTCGTCGCTGTCCTCCTCCGTTGCCACGGCGATGAAGTTAGGGTTCACTCTCAGGTTTGCCTTCTCTGCATCGATGAGGATGAGCAGCAGTTCGTAGTTGTTGCCTATTGTTATGATGTCGCCGTTGTGGCAGGCTTCAGCGTCGAATCCGAGCTGTGTTCCGTTGAGTCTTGTTCCGTTGGTGGATTCCGGGTCTTTGATAGAAGCTATCACGCCTTTGCCCTCCTGCTGTCTCACCACGATTACGGCATGGTTGCCCGACACGGTGCCTTCAGCGAGCTGTATGTCGCAGTCTGCGCTTTGTCCGATAGTGTTTCGGCCAATCTGCAGAGGCCAGAACTCTCCTGCAGCTGTTCTGGAAACAGAGTACAGGAATCCTACAACCGGTTTTCCTGGCTGTATGGTGCGCTGTCTTTGTTGTGGCTGTTCTCCGGAGTTGTTGTCTGGCTGCCGTGTTTCGTTGCCCATCATTCCCGGCACCACGGTGCCTTTTGCTGCCTGGCGTCCGCTTCTGGAATAGAAGCTGTTGCCAAGTCCGCTGTTCATGTTGTTTCCACCCTGTCCGTTGTCTGGTTCGAGACCTTGGATTACTGTTCTGTTCTGAGACATAAGCTATTTGTTTTAAATAAACTCTCGTTAGATTAATTTTTCTGTGCAGTACAACTGTCTTGCACATTTCTTTTTCACATCTACAAATGTACGAAAATTAACAATACAAAAAAAATGGTAAATGTTCCGTTTGTATGTATTTTGGATTGAACGTGTCGTATCTTGGATTATTCGTACTTAAAAAGTTCGGTAATTTGCATCAGATTTATTTTTATTGCTCTCCAGAAAACCTATTGCAGGGCTACATAAGGGCAGACTTTTTTATGGTTGGTATTTGTTTTCCAAACAGGCAAGTCGGATCCTTGGCAATGATAACAAAAAACTCAAGAAATGGGCACGCTGCTTGCCCCGGTTGTGAACGCTGCTTACCCAAGTGGGGCATGCTGCTTGCCCCGGTTGGGCATAATCAGAGCCAAAAACGTACCCACAATGTTTCATGGAATGAACGTTAGTAAAGGAGATGCAAAAAGCACCATAAGAGCAGACTCCTTTTGGTTGTAGTCATGGCTGTATTTATAAAAAACGAAAGAAGCCTCCCGTCTGCGATGAGACGGAAGGCTTCCTGTTAATTTATGATTTTCAGACGAGCAGATTACTGCTCTGTGATCTGAACTGTTGCACGACGGTTGAATGAGATTGGTGAGAGTGTTTCTACACCACCGTGAGCCTGAGTTGAGATGTTGTCAGCAGGTACACCCATCTTGATAAGCTCGCCCTTAACGATTTCAGCACGCTTAACAGAGAGCTTCTGGTTGATCTGAGGAGTACCTGTTGCGCTGTCGGCGAAACCTGTAACCATGATCTTAGAGTTGTTAGTCTTGGCGTACTTAGCAAGAGCCTCAACGTTGACGAGGTCCTTAGGATTGGCAACGTCTGTCTTGCCGATGTTGAAGAATACAGATACCGGAGTAGTGATGAACTGCTTGATAGACTCAGGCATTGCAACCTCCTTTGGCTTTTCGTTCAGCATAGCCTTCAGACGTTCGTTCTCTGACTTAGAGTCAGCGAGCTGAGCGTTGAGAGCGTCGATCTGTGACTGAGAGAGAGCCTTGATAGCGTCAACATCTGGCACCTTAGCCCAACCGGTCTTGCCGATGTTGAGAGTGAGACCGAGCTCTGCATAGAGGTAGTTGTCGTGAGAATCCCATCCGCGAGGACCGTTGTTTGCGTGTCCCTCTGAGTAGAAGTCGTTCTCCAGACGGTTCCAACCCAACTCGAGGTTGATGGCAACGCGCTTGTTGATGTTGAACTCGTTGAGCAAACCGATGCTCATACCCATTGCATACATGTCAGAGCTCATGTTGCGTGCAAAGCCTGCACCAGCGAATGGAATACAGTTGTAGACACGCTTAGGGTTGTAGCCGCAGAACATGTTGCTCAGGTTGAAGAGCACCTGCTCCTGTGCGTTCCAGTATTTGAAGCTGTCGCCATTTGCCTTACCCCAGATACCAGACACCTTTGTGCGGAGTCCGAGACCAGGAGTGAACCACTTACCGATAGCTACAGAAGCCTGTGGGTTAGAGCGGAAACTCTTGAGAGGGTTGTTTGATGTGTCGAAACCATGCTCGAGTGAAGAATAGAACGCAGTCCACTGCACTCCACCCTGTACGAACCAATTACTCCAGAAAGAGTTAGTTGCTACGCTATACTTTTCTGTTGTAGTTTCTGTTTCCTGTGCCATTGAGGTCAGGGAAACGCCGGCTATAGCCAGCATAATTAAGAACTTTTTCATAACCGTATTAATAAATCTAATTCGTTATTTCTATATTTTTGTGAATAAAGCTGCCGTTTCCTCCTTTAAATATTGTGATATATGGTGCAAAGTTAATCTTTTTTTTCTAATTACATAACTTTTAGTATGAAAAATGCTATATAAATGTATATTTTTGTGTTTTCTGTTCATCATAAAGCGCTATGGCGACGACAGCAAACGTTATGTAGTGGCAACAAAAAATCCCGACAGGCATGTTGCCGATCGGGATTAGTCCTTTTTTGTGCATTCAGCAGCGTGATGATTATCGACGCAGACCGAGAGCCTTGATTATAGTACGATAGCGCTCAATGTCGCGGTCGTAGAGATAATCGAGCAATGCACGACGCTTACCTACCAATTTGGTCAGAGACCTTGCGGTAGTATGATCTTTACGGTTTTTCTTCAGGTGCTCCGTCAAGTGGGAAATACGGTATGAGAACAATGCTATCTGGCTCTCAGCTGAACCAGTATCAGAGTTAGACTTTCCGTACTGTCCAAAGATCTCTTGTTTTTTAGCTTGATCTAAATACATTGTTTTGATTTTGTTAAAATTGTTATTTATATTTGCATAAAGCGGGTGCAAAGGTAAGAATATTATTTTGTTTACAAAGCAAGAGGCCTTGAATATCTTGATATTTTAATATTCTTTTACATTTTGGTCACTGATGCGTACGTATTGCGCCATGGCTTGCGGATTCTGCCGTTTGCCGCCTGTCGTTTTTTACAGAGAGAATCTGTATCCGGCACTAAACGTAAACACGGAGTTCTTGCCATCTATGTTGTCGTAGACCTTTGTCAGTCCGATATTGTAGCGCGCATCGAGAATCACGTTCATGTATTCGTATGATATGCCCACGGGAATGGCAAAATCCACTTTCTTCAGTTTCACGTCACCCTTTATCTTCTTCACGCTCTCCGTAGAGCCCACGCCTGCCTGGTCGCGCACGAAGCTCGCCTCGGTGTATTCCATCTTTCCGTCCACGTTGAATCCCACCTGCACGCCTACTTTCAGTGCGAGGTTGTCTGCCACGTATGCACTTGCCATCAGCGGCACATTCACATAGTCGTGGTGTTGTTTCCAGTCTCTCACTTCGTTCCATTGCTTGGTCGACATGTCGTGTGCCTCCTTCACATCGTCGAATCTTTCGCCCTGTCTGCTGTAGTACGCACCTATGGATGCCGCCAGCATGTCGCTGAACTGGTATTCAAAGTCCACACCGGCCATCAGTCCCGGTTTGTAGTTCGAATGCGTGGCATCGCCGTATGCCGATGCGAGAGAGGTGTACACTTTGTCGCCCGTCACCTTGGCTATGGCCACACCCAGTCTTGGGATTATGGAGAAAGTGCCAGCCTTTGGCTGGGCCATTGTTGCCACGACGCCGATAACCAATGATATGGCGGTAAGAAATATTCTTCTCATAGTAACTTGTTTTTTTTGTTTTACCTTTTTTATATAAACGCCCCGATACACTGATTATTGCACGAGTCGTGTTAATAATCTGTTGCTAAATGAAAGAAATGGCATGCGCTTATTTGTCATGTAAATTAAAAACACTACCTTTGCACTCATATTATTAAGGTAAATTATGCAAGATATCAGAAACATTGCGATTATTGCCCACGTAGACCATGGTAAGACTACATTGGTGGACAAGATGATGTTGGCCGGAAACCTCTTCCGTGACGGAAAGGACCTGAGCGGCCAAGTGTTGGATAACAATGATTTGGAACGTGAGCGTGGTATCACCATCCTCTCAAAGAACGTTTCAATTAACTGGAAAGGTACAAAAATCAATATCATAGATACTCCGGGACACTCCGACTTCGGTGGTGAGGTGGAGCGTGTGCTCAATATGGCAGACGGATGTCTGCTTCTCGTCGATGCCTTCGAGGGACCGATGCCACAGACACGTTTCGTATTGCAGAAGGCCCTGCAGATAGGACTCAAGCCAATCGTGGTGGTAAACAAGGTGGACAAGCCAAACTGTCGCCCGGAGGAGGTTTACGAGATGGTATTCGACCTGATGTTCTCTCTCAATGCCACAGAAGACCAGCTCGACTTCCCCGTTGTATACGGAAGTGCCAAGAACGGCTGGATGAGCGCCGACTACAAGGAGCCAACCGACAACATCGAGTATCTGCTCGACAAGATCGTTGAGGTGATACCGGCTCCGAAGATGCTCGACGGAACACCACAGATGCTCATCACCAGTCTCGACTATTCAAGCTATACAGGCCGTATCGCCGTGGGCCGCGTGCATCGCGGTTCGCTGAAAGACGGTATGAACGTGACCATCGCCCACCGCGACGGTTCTATGGAGAAGACCAAGATCAAGGAGCTCGACACCTTTGAGGGAATGGGACATGCCAAGACGGAAGAGGTGAAGAGCGGCGACATCTGTGCCGTGGTAGGTCTGGAGAATTTCGAGATCGGAGATACCATCTGCGACTTCGAGAACCCTGAGCCACTGCCTCCAATCGCCATCGACGAGCCTACCATGAGTATGCTCTTCACTATCAACGACTCACCGTTCTTCGGCCGCGAAGGAAAGTTCGTTACCAGCCGTCACATCAGCGACAGACTGAAGAAGGAGCTGGAGAAGAACCTCGCCCTGAGAGTGGCTCCTTTTGAGGATTCCACCGACAAGTGGATCGTCAGCGGACGAGGAGTGCTGCATCTCTCGGTACTCATCGAGACCATGCGTCGCGAGGGCTACGAGCTGCAGGTCGGTCAGCCACAGGTAATCTACAAGGAGATCGACGGAGTGAAATGCGAACCTGTCGAGGAGCTCACCATCAACGTGCCGGAGGAATTCGCCAGCAAGATGATTGATATGGTGACACGCCGCAAGGGAGAGATGACATCCATGCAGAACCTCGGCGACCGCGTTGACATCGAGTTCGACATCCCGTCGCGAGGTATCATCGGTCTGCGTACCAACGTGCTCACCGCCTCACAGGGCGAAGCCATCATGGCACACCGCTATAAGGAATACCAGCCGTTCAAGGGCGAAATCACACGTCGTGTAAACGGCAGTATGATAGCCATGGAGACCGGCACGGCCTATGCTTACTCTATCGACAAGCTGCAAGACCGCGGTAAGTTCTTCATCGATCCGGGTGAGGAAGTATACGGCGGAGAGGTAGTAGGCGAACATGTTCACGACAACGACCTCGTGGTGAACGTGACCAAGGCAAAACAGCTCACCAACACGCGTGCCAGCGGTTCCGACGACAAGGCTCGTATCGTGCCACGCACGGTGCTCTCTCTCGAAGAGGCTCTCGAATATATCAAGTGCGACGAGCTCGTGGAGGTGACTCCGAAGAGCATGCGTATGCGCAAGATACTGCTCGACCACTTGGAGCGCAAGCGTTCCAACAAGGAATAAAGCGTTTTCCCATAAAGGAAAAGCGCAGCTGATACCCCGATGACCTATCCAGGTCAAGGCAGCATCAAATATACAGAGGCGTGAAGGAGTTTGAAGAGAGCTTCCGACACGCCTCTTTTTGGTGGATACCAACGATGGGCGTTGAATTTATTCTATTCTTCAAATCCATCATACATTGCCACATATCCCAACAACAGAATAATAAAAAAGAAGATGACAGACCTCAACAGACGGATACTCCATATCGCCCTGCCAGCCATCGTGAGCAACATCACCGTGCCTCTGCTCGGACTCATCGATGTGGCGATAGTGGGCCACCTCGGTTCGGCAGCATATATAGGCGCCATCGCCGTGGGCGGAATGATATTCAACGTGATGTATTGGCTGTTCGGATTCCTCCGCATGGGAACGAGCGGCATGACATCACAGGCTCTCGGACAGCGCAACCTCACCGAGGCAGTACGCTTGCTTGTCAGGTCGGTGGGAGTGGCTATGGCGGTGGCGTTGGTGATGATACTGCTGCAGGTGCCATTGAGGCAGATGGCACTCAGCGTGATGCAGCCCTCTGCGGCAGTGAGAGAGTTTGCCGAAGTTTATTTCGACATTCTGATATGGGGCGCCCCGGCAATGCTCTGTCTCTATAGTCTCTCGGGATGGTTTATCGGGATGCAGAATTCCCGAATGCCGATGGTCATAGCGATAACCCAGAATGTGGTCAACATCGTGGCGAGTCTCGGTCTTGTCTTCGGATTGGGAATGAAGGTGGAAGGCGTAGCCCTCGGCACCCTCGTGGCTCAGTATGCCGGATTCCTCATGGCGGTGGTGATGTGGGTAGTGACGTATGGCAGACTGTGGAAGCATTTCCAGTCAGAAGCCCTCTTCGCATGGCGTTCGATGAAAGGTTTTCTTGGAGTAAACCGCGACATCTTCCTGCGCACGCTCTGTCTCATCAGCGTGATGCTCTTTTTTACTTCCGCCGGGTCATGGCAGGGTGAGACGGTGCTTGCCGTCAACACGCTGCTGATGCAGTTTTATATGATATTCTCATATTTCATGGACGGTTTCGCCTATGCCGGCGAGGCGATAAGCGGCAAATACTACGGTGCCGGTAACAGATCGGGACTGCAGCAGTCTGTGCGCAACCTCTTCGGGTGGGGAGCTGCGATGACCGTGATATTCACCTTATTATATATAATAGGAGGCGACGCGTTCCTGTCGCTCCTCACCGACGACCATACTGTGGTGGCAGCGGCCCATGGATATTCATTCTGGGCATCGTTGGTACCGCTTTTGGGAATGGCGGCATTCATCTGGGACGGAGTCTTCATCGGCTGCACCAAGACCCGCGGCATGCTCCTCTCCATGTTCTTCTCGGCAGCCACGTTCTTCACGGTGTATTATTCCCTGCGTTCCTCCCTTGCCAACCACGCCCTCTGGATTGCCTTCCTCGCCTATATGGCGATGAGAGGCATTGCCCAGACCCTGCTGTGGAGGAGAGAGATGAAGCGGGTGGAGTAATTAATCCCCAAATCGGTCATTAGGATAAAAACAAAGAGGGTGTGTCATAATTGACTATGGTCATTTATGGTGCACCCTCCTTTTGTATATCGTTTAGCGAGAGCAAAACCAAAGTTTTTTATTTATTTTTGTTATATGGTGCCCCATTGTCTTAAAATTGCCATCCAGACACTCTACGAAACAGAAAATATGGCAAACACAGGCCCATTATACCGCCTTTTTCAACTTTCTACACATTTTCTTCAGATTGAAGGCAATGGCAAAGAAGGCAAAGTCCATTTCGACCTTGTCTTTTCCAAAATGTCTGAATCGTTTGTAGCCGTAGTCAGCCTTCATCTGCCCAAAGACCGCCTCTGGTTCGATGCACCTACGACCTCGATGCTTTATTCCATCCTCAGATGTCAGCCTTTCTGATGCTTTGCGCTTGTATTCCTTCAAGCGGTGATTGACTTCTATGACTCTGTTTCCTTTAGCCTTGAAACAAGATCCTCTAAGCGGGCATCCTTCGCAGTTTTGGGCTCTGTACCTTACGCTTTCCGTCTGGTATCCATTTGCTGTCTTGTCGAGCTTGGTGCCAATGCGTTCCATGTGCTGCCCCATCGGGCATACATAATAGTCTTGTTCGGCATTGTAGAAGAAGCTGTCCTGATGAAATGGACTTGGAGCATAGTGCATACGCTGCTCCTTGTGGAACATGTTGTATTTGACGTAGGCCTCGATACCGTTCTCCTCCATAAAGCGGTAGTTTTCCTCAGAACCGTAGCCAGAGTCAGCAACCTCAGTACTTGCCAGATGTCCATAGCGTGCAGCAAAGGAGTACATGAATGGAATGTATGTCAGAGTGTCTGTGGGATTGGGGAACAAGGCGTAGTTGAGAATGAACTGATTCTCGGTGACTATCTGCAGATTGTATCCAGGTTTGGTCTGTCCATTGTTCATCGCATCCTCCTTCATGCGCATGAAGGTGGCATCGGGGTCCGTCTTGCTGAAGGAGTTTCTCTTGCCGAGCGTTTCCTTCTTCTGTTCATAATCTGCAAGAGAGACCGCCTTTTTCTCTATCTCCTTTATCTGCTTCTTTTTCTCACGCAGTGCTTTCTTCGCCTCTTTTGCCTGTGGCGCCTCTTTCGATAACTCCTCTTTCAGACGTGATGTTATCTCGCAGATAATGGCTGGGGTTATCTCGATTGACTCGGGCTTGATTGCATTGTCCTGGGCTATAGCGTCGTCTACCTGAGACAGGAGCACGGCAAGCTGACGCTTGAGCTTGTCTATATTGCGTTCCACGTTCTTGCGCCAGACAAAGGTGTACTTGTTGGCCTTGGACTCTATCTTCGTGCCGTCGACATACTCCACATCAAGTGTGATAAAACCTTTCTCTGCCAACAGAAGAACCAACTGTGTGAACACGTTTGAAATCTCGTCTTTCACACGGTTGCGGAAGCGGTTGATGGTGATGAAGTCAGGCTTGTTGTAGCCTGCAAGCCAAATAAAGTGGATATCGCGTTTTAGCAATTCCTCTATGCGGCGACAAGAATAAATATTGTTCATGTAGGCGTAGATGATCACCTTGAGCATCATACGGGGATAGAATGCATTACGCCCTTTTACATGATAAAGTTTCAATATGTTGCTGATATCAATCTTGTCAAGCACCTTGTCGATAATGCGTACTGGAGCGTCATCGGCGATATCTTCGTCGATTCTTGAAGGAAAAAGCAGGATTTCCTTGCTTAGATTGGGAATAAATTGTACCTTTGACATATTAGAAATTTCTTTCCATAAAGGTACAAAAAAAATATGGAATAGCAAAGCCCGAGCTTGTGAAAGTTCGGGCTTTGTGATATTTTAAAAGAGGGTGTGAATTTTGACACACCCCCATTTTGTTTTCTCCTCATTCTTCGTTTTCTCTGCGTGGCGTAGCCCGAGCAAGTTGGGCTCTTTACCTTTAGCTCAACCAAAACAATCTTGTCTCCCTCATGTTTCCTTCATGTTACGTTCGTGTTACATTCGTGTCCCGTTTGTGTAACTTTTTTCATCTTTTCCGCTTATCTGCTTGCGAGATTTTGCCAATATATGTAACTTTGCAGTTGGATTAATAGTCATCAAAAATGTGTTCGACCCGTGAAGGGCCCCTGCAAAAAAAAGAACTTTAGGATACTATAACTATAAAAAGATGAAATTAACTATCAAAAATGTGTTTCGCAAGGCACGGCGTGCCTTGTTGACTGCCGTAGCCATGCTTTCCGTTGCAAGCGCTTCAGCGCAGACCACCGTGCAGACCACCTTCAAGGTGTGCCCGCTCTTCCCCAGAAATTTGCAGGAATCAATCTCAACCCTGACGGACCGGGTTCCGAGGGAACGCAGAAGATTGCCCAGTACATTGTGAAGAGTGGCATCGATGTGCTCGGATTGAGCGAGGATTTCAACTACAATGGCGACCTGAAGGTGGGTCTCGATGGCCAATACCAGATGGGCACATGGCGCGGACGCATCGCGCTGAACAACGAGGGTAACGTCGACCTGATGAAGCTGCGTTTCCCTACCGACGGCCTTCAGTTTCTCGTGAAGAACGGTTACTCGTTCGATGCTGAGAGGTGGGCTCCGTGGAACCAGAACTATGGTCACTTCTCTGATGGCGCCGACGAGCTCATCACCAAGGGCTACCGTTACTACCGCGTCAACTTCGGCCAGAACATCGTTGTGGAGTTTTATATCATGCACATGGATGCTGAGACCTCCGATGCCGACAACAAGGCGCGCGCCTCACAGTGGGAGCAGCTTCGCGATGCCATCATTGCCAACAACAGCGGTCTTCCGAAGATTGTGATGGGCGACACCAACAGTCGTTACACTCGCGACGACATCCTCAACCTCTTCACCAATCCCATCGTGGCCGATGGCAACTACACCGTGAGCGATGTGTGGGTGGAGAAGTGCAAGGGCGGCCTCTATCCTGAGCTGGGTAGCGAGGCGCTTGTCGTTCCTGAGGCCGACCGCACCAAGTCGAGCGCTTATGTTGCCAACGAGATTGTGGATAAGGTTCTCTATCTTAACCCCACCCACGGTGGCATGCAGCTCACCCCCAACTCCATCGTGTTCGATGCCGACAATTATCTCAAGGCCGACGGCACCCTGCTGGGCGACCACGTGCCTGTGGTCGTTGAGTTCCGCGCTGAAGGCACAACCTACGCTCCCGCCACCTCCGATTCGTTCTGGCGCGGTGAGACATGGGTGGGCAACGATCAGGCGGTCTATCTTTATAATGTGGGTAGCCACTATTTCGTGTCCAACGACTTTGCCCCCGTGGTCACCAACATCACGCAGGCTCCTATCTGGCATATCTATGGGGGCGATCAGTTTACCATCAGCAATGAGGATGGTTATCGTCTGCAAATGGGACAGTTGAAATCACACCAAGGTGTGGTGTCAGAAACTGGTGCCACCACGTTCAACAACCACGAGCCAGGTATTACCGCTGGTAGCCACCGCATCGGATTGAAGGATTTTTGGACTTTTTCAGATGAGCGCACCCACTTCTTTACCGTTGCCACGGAGAAAGGAAAGAAAATATATACCGCTGCTGAGACCAAAGATGTCTACAACGACTGGCTTCTCATCTCTGAGGAACAGAAGCAGGCTTATCTCACCTATGTGGGCCTCTACAACAAGGCGCTCAGCTTGCTCGGCACTCGCGAGGACCTCGACGCCCCGCTCTCATCCGTCCTTCAAGACACCCAAAACTCCAACTACTCTCGCAGCGCCGACGACATCAAAAAGTTGCAGGATATGATCGCCGAGTATGAGCGTCTCAACGTGAAGATCACCGACGCCAAGTTTGCCACCACATGCCTGCCTTGGAACGGCATCGTGCCTGCGGGTGTCAAGGTGTTTACCGCCACGAAGTACGACGACAAGGCCACTCCCTGCTCGGTGATCCTTAAAAGCTATGAGGGCGACGTGCTGCCTCAGGGCGTTGGCGTAGTGCTCTTCTCTGAGACTCCCGGCACCTACACCTTCACACGCACCGACGCTGAGGCTGCGGCTCCCGCCGACAACATCCTGAGTGGCACCTACAAGCGCATCGCAGGCGGCAACCTCGATTTTGAGAACCACAACTATATGTTGCTTGGCAACAAGACCGCTGGCGTGGGCTTCTATCGCTTGGCCGAAGATTCCTACATTCCTGCCTATCGTGCTTACATCCTTCGCGACAAGACGGCTGCGAGCCTCATGGCCAAGGTGGTTTTCAGCGACGCCACGGGTGTGGCCCAGGTGGAAATGCCCACCAACGCCAAGGCCACAGGCGTCTATGGCATTGCCGGCGACAAGCGCAGTAAGATGGTGCGCGGCATCAACATCGTTCGCATGAGCGACGGCTCGGTGCGTAAGCTACTGGTGAAGTAACTTCCATCTCATGAAATTAGGATAACATCAAGCAAACTATAGCATCATTGGTTATGAATGATAAGAAAACATATATCTGCCGCCCTCAGACCGTAGTGGTGAGAGTGGCCGTAAGCAACATGATATGCACGTCGATTCCTTCACACGACAAACCTACCGACGAGACGATCAAAGGTGAGGAGTCGCTCTCCAAGGAGCACGTCAACGCATGGAACATGTGGGACGACGAGTCCAAATAATATCTAATAAAGATCCCTTTTTTCCAATGGCATCTCCAATCCCCGGGGATGCCATTTTTTTCATTTCATTAGTAAGCAGTTTGTGTCAAGCACAATCTTTCTCATTTGCGAGAAGTTCGTAAATGTTCATTTCCCCATGAAGGAGCGTCAAAAGGCAAATTACGCGGGCTGAAAGCCCAATGACCTCCATAGCCCAGGGTGTCGCTTCGCTTGCCCTGGGCTATGAACTTCTGTCCCTTCGGGACGTGCTGGTTTGACTTTCGACACACCCTCTTATGACTGATTTGGGGATATACTATGAAAGGGGGAGCTTGTTAGAGTCTGAATGTGATTGGCAGAGCGTATAGCGTTCTCACAGGTTTGCCGTTTATCTTGCCCGGAGTCCAGCTTGGCATCGCCTTCACCACTCTCAGGGCTTTTGTTTTTTTATCCCCCAACGGTCATCAGACTTGATTGTATTTTGGGCTGAAACGACCTAATGACCGTTTGAGGATATGGTTTGACTTGCTTTATCCTTATGTGCGCAGATTTTTTCAATTCTGCGGATACACCAGGTTCTCTTCCTTAATATTGCGTAGTGTTTCGAGATATTTCTTCGATTCCCAGCGTGCCATTGGCAGGTCGTGCAGTAGCCAGTTGCCGCAGTCTTTAGGAGCAGCGCCAGGTATGTCACCTTCGAATCCGGCAACAAACTGGAACGTGCGTTTCATCAGTTCCACGATATCCTTCGATTCGTAGTCGCCGCGGATGAGCAGGTAGTTTCCGGTGAGGCATCCCATCGGTCCCCAATATATGATGCGGTCTTTCCACTCCTCGTCGTTGCGCAGATATGTGGCGGCCAGATGCTCTATGGTGTGCAGCGCTCCGGCGTGTAGAGCCGGTTCGCGGTTAGGCGCCTTCATGCGAATGTCGAATGTCGTTACCACTTCGCCGCCCACCTCGTCTTTGCGAGATACGTAGATGCCCGGCAGTAACAGTTCGTGATTGATGGTGAAACTTGGAATCTTCTTCATAGTGCTTACTGTATTTTTTTGTTGTGGATATTCAGTTCTGCTTTTGTCATGGGGGGCACCGTCATAGCGGCAATCCTCCTTACGAATATATTCAGATTGTCAGATGCTCTGCAGGAAATGCTTTGTCACGTTGAACGATCCCTCGGCGAGGCGCGCCCAGAAATCGAAATACTGCGAAGCCTTGTTGTCCTTCAGCGGTATGTCGCTGATGATTCTGAAGCTGATGAACGGCACGTGGTATATGTGGCATGTCTGTGCTATAGAGCAGCTCTCCATGTCCACAGCCTTTGCGTTCGGGAAATGCTCCAAGATGCCCCCCATCTTCTCCTTGCTGTCAACGAACCATTCTCCGCTCACTATCAGTCCGCCATGCACCGGAGTGTCGCCGCCAGCCGCCAGTGCTTTCTCCACGAGTTCCTTGGGAGCCTGGAATTTTGCCGGCATGCCGATAATCTGTCCGTATTCGCATTCGTCGCCACAGTAAGCGTCGTGGTATACATATTCCGTGCCCACCACCACGTCGGTGACGTTCATCTCCACGTCGGCACCACCAGCCACGCCGGTAGAAATCACGAGGTCGGGAGCGTAGCGGTCAATCATCTCCACCGCTCCGATAGTACTGTTCACCTTTCCTATGCCGCATTTCTGTAGAATGATCTCTTTGTCTCCGATGCGTCCGGTCACGAAGTCTTTGTGGTGGAACCTTTCCACCGTGGTGTCGCTCAGTAGAGTCTTCAGCTGTACGAACTCCTTGTCCATGGCGACGATAATTCCTATTTTCATATTCTGTTTTCTTTTTAATCTTTTTGCAAAGGTAATGCAAATCGAGTGGAGAACGAAATGAATTCATTCATTTCTTATCCCGAGATGCCGCTTAGCTTATTTAAAGGTAATGCAAATCGAGTGGAGAACGAAATGAATTCCTTCATTTCTTATCCCGAGATGCCGCTTAGCTTATTATTTAAGGTGGGTTCTATTAATTACAATTCTCTGATGAATTACCTTTGCGGTCTTTCACACTCTCTTCGGCATCTTTCTTTGTAAGTGCTTGCACCATAGCTCGCTATGCTGCTTCACCCTTTCAAAGAAATCTGCTCGAAGATAGAGTAAAATCCCATCAAAGCTAATTTATAGAACCCACCTTAAAGGTAATCATAGCCCGTTGGCGGAATTAGATTAGTGCATACTTAATCCTAATGTCAGTTTGTGTTA
>OLSQ01000549.1_pt1 | contig 36183 bp, 29 predicted proteins | sample 1672561 | NCBI WGS metagenome assembly OLSQ01 (sample SAMEA3136699, study PRJEB25190) | human gut metagenome | biome: human gut; feature: human-associated habitat; material: faeces | place: Austria | collected 2013
TTATGAATACAATTGTGAAGAAAACGATTTACAAAATGTAAGTTTTAATGATTTAAAAAATATTTTAGATATTATTTGAAAATATGCAAATTATGTTTTATAACAATAATAGAAATATATTAAAAATAATAATGAGGTTTGCAATGTCTGATAATGTATCAAGTAATGAAAAGTCATCTCTTAAAGAAAGTAAAAGAGAAAAGTTTGTAAGGTTGGCTGAAGCGCGCACCAATAAGATTATTGATATGTTGGATCTGCTTGGAAACTGTGCTAACAAGAACATCTATGAGTACACACCATCAGATGTAAATCAGATTTTTTCGAGTATAGAGAATCACTTAAAAGATGCTAAACGTAAGTTTTCTTCAAATAGTAGTGATAAGACTTCTAAATTTTCTTTGAAGTAAAAGATTATCAAGAGGAATTTATATGTCTAATGAACAATCTTCAATGAATAGAACATGGTTTTTTGCTCAGACAGAAGATCCAACAAATTATGGAATAACTGATGCTAATTCTGAATGTTTTAGAAAAGCCCCGTTACCTAGCTTGGCAAAAGAAATTTGTCAAAACTCAATAGATGCTAATCTCGAAGATGAAAGTGTTCTTCCTACAAAAGTTGAATTCCACTCTTTTTATATTTCTAAAGACAAAATTCCTCAATTTGAGCAATTAAAAGAAGAAATTAGGCAGTGTAAAGAGGTTGGCGAACAATTTATTAACGATTCAAGTACTGCTAATTTCTTTAGTGAAGCTCTTGATGTTTGTAATAAAGAAGAAATCTGCGTTCTGAGAATAAGTGACTTTAATACTACTGGAATCATAGGATCAGAGTCTGAATTACCTCACTCAGTATGGAATACTTTTATAAAAAGTATTGGTGTATCTGATAAAGCAGACAATAAAGGAGGCTCTAAAGGCGTAGGCAAGTTTGCTTGTTTTGCCGTTTCTAAATTAAATACTGTTTTCTATTCAACATTAGATAAAGATTCTAAGGAAGCTAATATTGGAGTTGCTCAGCTTATAAGTCATAACTCTCGTGTCGCTCGTGGTTATTGTGGGGTAGATAAAGGACTTCCAATATACAAGCAACTATGCCTTGATCCTGATTTTGAAAAACGTCATGGGACTAATTACGGGACAGATATTTACGTTATAGGTTTTGATAAAACTGATGAATGGGAAAAGAAAATTATTTTTTCGACCATCAGCAATTTCTTTGTTTCAATTTTTCAGGGAAAATTAGAGGTTAAAGTTGAAGGTGAACAGATAGATAAAGACACCCTTACAAAGATTATTGAAAAGTACAAGGATAACAGTGAATTAAAAAAAACTAGAGTAAATGAGTATTACCAAGTACTAATAGCGCCAGAAACTCAAAGTAAACAACTGTACCTTGATATTGAAAGTAAATACAAAATTAGCTTAAAGCTAATGCTTGACCAAAATTTTTCTAAAAGTGTTGCAATGGTAAGAATGAATGGTATGAAATTTATGATCAAAAAAATTTTCAAGGAGCACCTTCTTTCTCTGGCGTAATGATTGTTGAAGATGAAGAATTAAATTCAATATTAAAAAAAATAGAAGACCCTCAACACTCTCAGTGGAAATCAGAAAAAAAAGATGAAAACGACATATGCAAGGCAATAAAAAAGGCAGTTAGGGATGCTGTTCTAGGTCTAGTCATCTATGATAATAAAGATGAGATTAATCTGAAATTAGGCGCTTATTTAGCATCATCAAATGACAATGGAGACAATGATGTTAAACAAGAAGTTATTAGCTCACCTTTTTATGCTGAAGTTACAAAATCTGTAAAAAATTATTCATTTCAAGACAAGTTAAAACATAAAAAACGTAAATCTAAATCAGAAAGAAACATAACTCAAAGTGATGTTAATTATGATGAAGATGGTAATAATTTTGAACAAAGAGTTCATCAAGATCCAAGTGGCGAAATTCATGCAGAACCAAGCGATAATGAAAGACAGCCAAAACATGAATCAACTAATCAACAAAATCCTCTTCCTTCTCAAGTAAAGCCTGATTTTGGAGAAGATGCGGACACATACAGTGAGGATAAACAAGGTGAAAAACTTCTTCTATTAAATAAGAAACAAAAGGAAATTCAATACTCTTCCATTAGTGCAATAGATGATAATGTTTCAGAAGGTAAATACGAATTGATTGTAAACCCAATGACAAGCGCTGAGAATGCTTATATAAGCGTTATGATTTCTGCTGAAAGTACATCCTATAAAGCTGAAATTAGCAAAGCCCTCCTTGTAAATAAAAACAACTTATCTGAGTTAAAAGTACTAAATGGCAACAATGTTTCTATTGGATCTATAAAGAAAAACCAACAGATAAGGTTGAAAGTTACTTTAAATGACGAAGATGAAAGAGTTTCATTTGAGGTAAAAATGTATGGAAATTAAAAGTAACAGAACTTATTCTTACCCAATAAAAGGTAAACATTACAAAGGCTATAAAACTGATGATTACAAGGTTTTTATAGACTCAGAAGTTGATGGATTTGAATATTCACTAAAGATGGTTACAGAACTCAAAGATCCTGAATTGAAGTCTCTTATAAAACAAAATAAAGCCAGTGTAGCCTATCACCTCGAATGTCCAGCGACTGCATTCAGAAAACTGATTTATGCGGAAGATCAAATAGGTTTTAACGATCGAAGTGTACTCTCATTTAAAATTGATAAACAAAAGATATGTGGATCATTGCAGATTTGCTCTTTTATTCTGGCAACCAAAGATATTGAAAATTATACCAATTCCGATTTTGATGATGTATACAAGAATAGAGTATACATGATAAATAAAGGATTGCCTTTAGCTATTGGAGAGCAGTTTACTTTTAATTATAAAAGGAATATAAGCGATGATAGTAATAAGGCATCAATTTTTTCAGTTTCAAAAGATCACAAAAATTCTTTCTTTTCATTAAACATGGATGTGTATAACGACCGAATTCTGATTCTCTTACCCAAAGGTGTATATGAACAATTTCAAGAAAAAAATCAAAGTGAAAATTACCGTGATTTACTAAATTCATTGATTGTTATTCCTGCTTTAATTAAAGTTTTTGAAGATATAAGAGCAGGAGGCGTTGGTACTGAGAAAGAATGGTTAAATACAATTGCGAGAAGCTTAAGTAGCGTGTACAAAGAGAACGTATGTGATGAAGATCTAGGCAAGCAATTAGAGCTTATACAAGAGTTCTTTGACAAACATGATACAGTACAAGTTGCTCAAGAATTAATTGCTTGTCCTATAAATAACGCTTTTAACTGCCTGTTCCAAGAAAATAATGATGAAGATTAGTTCTTCTCAAGGAATGTCAAAAATGTCAGATCAAATTCAAATCAAATTTGTAAAACAAGATAAATTAGATGAAATCAAGTCTAATTTAGATGTTGACTACAAACTTTTTTTAGACGAAGACAATTCTAGGTTCCTAAGTAAATATGGTGGAGAAGATATTTTCTTAGATTCTAGTTTTAAAATGAAAGAGATCTCTTTTGATATGAGCGATAACAAAGCACCTGAAACTACCGATTTAAATAACTCAAAACTAATTTACGAAGAGTTAAAAGAGATCCCTGCATCGGTTGCCGCTGATGAACGATTTTGGGCGGGGTTATGTTTAGGTCCCTTTTGGAAATATGTCAGGTACAGATGGTTAACTAAAAATTTAAAAAACGATAAGGTAACACCAGACAACATAAGGGCACACTACTTTTTTGGTAAAAACTCTACAAGAAGAAATTTGATGCGAAATGGTCTTTCTAGACTATGGTTGATAGCTCATCTTACTTATGATGTTAGTTTAGAAGATAAATATGAATTAACAAAAGAACTCTGTAAAGATACAAGATTTGTTCATGATACTCTAGAGAGAAATTTCTCTAACGATAAGAGAATCTTAAAGACATTTTTAAGAACTTCAATTGACTTAAAAAAGCAATACAATATAAATACTTCAAATATCAGATTATTTGAAATGTATCTAGACGAAATAGGTGGGACCTATATTCTTGATTCCCTTGATGAGAATACAATTAAAGAAAAGCTCATCAAAAGAGCAAAAAAACTTTGCGCGCGAGGAGTGTTTTCTGAAAAGGAAAATTAGATTTAATCCCCCACCTTATAAAAAGAGTGAAATCTCCCTATTCATAGGATATTTTGACTTATCGCTCTTCTAATCTAAGTCAGATCGTCAAACTTGTTAAAAAAATATTCTTGCTCTTTCCATCAAACAGATCTGACTTAAATCTATTATTGCCAATAAATTGTATTTCTACTTATTTATTTCTGCAAACCGCTCGCAACCAGTTTGTAATCCTAAATCACAAGCTTTTCCGTATATTTGAAGGCTTTAAAATAATCTTGTTTACCATAATATCCCGTATAATATATATTTCACAACTGCCCACATGCTACAGGCTCATCTAAAGAACAAGCTTTTTCATACAACTCGTTAACTGTTTGGAAATCAATATTTAAGCTACTATCCCCTATGTAATATGCGGCAAGTGCTGTACAAGATGCAGCGTTATTTTTATCACATCCAATTTTGTAATATTTCAGAGATTCCTTATAATCATTTTTTACTCCTATTCCTTTGTTTAATTTGTACCCGTAAATAAAACAACCATCCCCTGCACCATGAATACATCCTAGCTCATAAAATTTTGAAGCTTTTTCTTGTGACTCTAATACTTCATTTGTACCATTTTCGTACATTTTAGCAATTGTTAAGCATGCTGAACCAACTCCAAAAGTACAGGCTTTTTCATAATAATTTGACTCAGATTCTTCAGCAGATGGTTCAACACCAAACCTAAAAGTTAATTGAATTGCTGCTAAATAACACCCCATACCATTTGCATGACTGCAAGATTTTTTTAAATATGAAAAGGATTTTTTATAATCATAAGGAATAACAGCATCTGTGTAGTAAAGTTTACCTAGTTCTAAACATCCTTTGCTATCATTTGCTTCACAACTTTGTGTGTACAATTCAATACCTTTTTCAATATTTTTATTAACACCTAATTCTTCAACGTAATAAGTTCCAAGCTTAGAACAAGCTCTTCTATTTTTCAAAGAGCAAGCCTTTTGATATAGTTCAAAAGACTTTGCTAGGTCCTTAGATTTTCCATCTGAATATTCTTTTGCAAGATATTCACATGATCTTCCATCATTTAAATCACAGGCTTTACTTAAATAGATATGGTATTTTAAATTATTTTCATTTTTTGTTTGAGGTTCGTATAGAAATGCAAGGTTACGGCCCCCAACAGCATTATCTAAGCTACAAGATTCCATGTAATACATTTCTTCATTTACTTCATTTTTTACTACATGTGAGTAAATATCACCCAATTTATTACATGATTTAGCATCCACCAGAGTGGAAACATTTATAATCTTTTTTAGTAAGATTATAAGTCGCGGATAACTTATCCCATAAGGATTGTTCTTCATCGAAACTAGAAACATCAGAATAAAAGTTTTGTACTTTTTCACATCCGCATAATAAAAGTGATGTACACAAAAATAATGTTATCAGTTTTTTCATAAATCAATCCTTATCAAAAATTCCCGAATCGAGTGTTACTATTTTTTAACTAAAAAAGGTAACTAAAAAAAAGAGATTCGAGTGTGCGGTAGGTATTAGTCTATATCAAGTACTCTTTATCTTAGAATACGAACAAGACCTTGAAAACGCAATAAAATAGAATCAAGACTATGCAGTTGAGTTAGAAAAAAGGAGCAATTCATTTTTTTATGTAGAAGCATTGTCAAGATCTCTAATAAAGTGATGTCTAATTCAGAGACTTCTTTGCCCCTTTTATCAATTCTCTTTTGCTATCTTTTACTATTTAAACATAACCGCTTTTAGTTCGAATTGTAGCGCTTATACCAATTAAAATGATAGATAAAACTATCGTCTTTAGATATAATTTCTTAGCTATATTTTTAAAATGTCTATCATCAAATTTGAACTATGAATCCTAAGATGACAACCAATTTTTACAAAGTATTAGAAGCTTTGTATAAAAATCAGCTAAACATAGGTAATGAGACTTACTGCCCTTTAGGTCAGGATGAAATAGCAATTATTGTTTCTTGCAATAGAATGACTGTTAATGCTCTATTAAAAGAATTGAAGTCTGAAGGTTATGTAATCTCTGCAAAAAACAAGCATTATTGTTTAACTGAAAAAGGGAAAAATACCGTAATCAAGGCACTGGAGATTGAGTAATGAAGAAAGAACATAAAATGCTGAAATGCGCTTCATTTTTTGCTGGCGTTGGCGGTATTGACTTAGGCTTTGAGCAAACAGGCAAATTCAAGACTGTATACGCTAACGAGTTAGATAGATATCCAGTTGAAACCTATGAGATGAATTCTGATTTAAAAGTAGATTATAGAAGCATTGTTGATGTTCAGCCTGCTGAAGTGCCTGATGTTGATGTCTATATGGCTGGCTTTCCTTGCACTGATATATCCGTTGCAGGTGAACAGAAAGGACTTTACGAGAAAGACGGTTCATTTACACGAAGCGGTCTGTTCTTTGAGGTTGTAAGACTTTTAAAGGCTAAAAATGTACCTGTTGTTTTCTTTGAAAATGTAAAAAACTTAGTAAGTCACGATAAAGGCAAAACTTTTAAAGTTATATCAGAAGCTTTAACAGAGTTAGGTTATCACTGTAAGCATGCTGTCTTAAATGCAATGGAATACGGTAATGTTCCACAAAACAGAGAACGTATTTACATTGTTGGCTTTAAGAACAAGGACTATTGTGACAAATTCTCTTTTCCTGAGCCGATTCAACTTACAAAATCTCTACAAGACATCATTGATTTTAATTCTAAACTTGATGACATGTACTACTACACACCCGGTAAGTACAAAGGCAATATTTATGAAGAATTAGAAAAGGCAATGGATGATCCTAATGCGGTTTATCAGTGGCGAAGAAAATACGTAAGAAAGAATAAATCAGGTGTAGTTCCAACTTTGACTGCAAACCAAGGTGAAGGAGGACATAACGTCTGCTTGATTAAAACTAAGCACGGTATTAGAAAGATGACACCACATGAGTGCTTTAATGCACAGGGCTTTCCTTTAGACTTTAAATTGCCTACAACAATGGCTAACTCAAGATTGTACAAACAGGCTGGTAACTCTGTTTGCGTATCTGTAATAAAAAGAATTGCAGAGAATATCGCTAAGGTTATGGAATAATAGTCCTAACTTAAGGAGAATTACTCACCTATAAAATCAGCTGGAGGATTCTCCTTATCAATCCAAATAAAATAGATGTGAACGCTGTTGTCGTTATTCCTCTTTTCTAATCTAATTCCATTTATTTGAATTTCATTTAAACGTTTTATGGTTAAAGGTTCGTATTCCTGTAACTGAAAGATCTTTCTTAAGATCCAGTTTCCAAGATATGACTGTTTCTCCCATGATTCAATCGCTTTGCCAGCATCCTGAGTGATATAAGATTCAATCTTATTACCTGAAGGTTCAAATACCAGAGTGAATTTACACTGCTCTTTAGGTAATGGTAATTTCCAATTGCTTTCATTTGTCCTTTTTAAATTACCAACACCTTTACTGAAAAAATCAGGGTGCTGAGTATGAAATTTGACTGAGTTAGGTATAGGAATATAGATCTCATCTTTAGGTCTGAATAATAACTTTGCAATATCCTGTTTTAACTCATCATTTTCTAGATAATCAACATAATCAAGTAAGTTTTTTCTAAGTTTAATCTTGTTTTGCTTATCTTCAGCTTTTGGTGCTTTTAACACTAGAAATTCAGTTAGTTGATCAATAACATTATTGAGACTTTGAGCATTAACCTTACCAGAATATTTTTCTTGTAACTTTGCAATGCGCTTAGATTTTTCTTGTGTTCCTAATTTTGACCCAACACCGAAAAAGTTGTTAAATCCAGAAAAGAGTTCAACTTCATTATTCTTATTTGTAATTAACCAACTGTAAGATTCTACTATCTTAGGATCTTCAGCCACTCTATCAGCAATTTCTGCAAAGATTTTGTAAGCATCATCAGCATAGTGAACTTCCCATTCATCTTGAACGATGTTTTTATTGTCAAAGTCCATATACAGTTGGCTGTCTGCTGCAGTGTATTTGTACTTATGCTTGCCGTCACTAAATTCAAAGTTTGTAGGATTGTTAGCATTGGTACAGCCAAGTATTGTGAGATTTTGAAGATCTACCCTGTTATAGCTTGTTTCACCTACATAGATAAATGGAGGTTCACCTTTTTTAGACGGCATTAGTACATGATAAACAGCTTCGATTTTATCGCTTGCAACTGAAACAGAGAATCCATGCAGATTTGCTTCAGATGAATCAATTCTCATATTTCTTAATTTAGAAATTCTGGTTGCAAGTTCTAGATACAAAGGAAGATTGATCGAATTGATCTCTTCTTTTGTTCTGGTAGAGCCATCTGGATTTTTTGCATTTTGACGTATCTGATTAATTAGCTCCGACCATTCATCATGGTTAGCTTTAAACTGGGCGATCTTTTGTGCTCCCGAATTGATACCAAAGGTCTTAATGCCTATTAGATATTTTGTAACTTTACCATCAGGAGATTTATGCGCAATAGAAGCATCATATGAGGTATTTCCAATATCTTCTGCAGAGGCGTGAAATACTCTTTGAAATACAGTTTCCTGATATTTTGAGTTGATAATGGGACTTAAGATGATTTCAGAGTTATCTGTTTCATCTGCTTTTTGAGCAAACATTTCTGTTAAGCTCGCAAAAGCCAGGATCATTTTCTTATATTCATCACGTTCGTTTTTATCTAAAGTTTTCCACATAACAGTCTTCTGCTTGAATTTAGAAATGCCTGTCCAAAGGTAAGAATAAGCAAATTTATTGCTCGATTCTTTTGTCAGTAACTTGTCCACAATGTTTTTCAATTATATTTGATATATAAGGAAAAGAATAAAAGATGATTAAATTTTTCAAAAGCAGACAAACTAACGGAACAACAACCGCAAGCCCTTTATCTAACAGTATGAAACTACAACTTAGATCTTATTTTGAGCTTTTAGTTGGTCTCGTCGCAAATTCTTGGACTATTAACGAAATCGCTTTCTTGAGAGCAAAGCAGATGTAAATTTTAAAGCTCTATCTGACAAAAGTATGAATTACAGATCAAACACACTCTTCTTAGCAATACCAAAGATCTCAATACTGCTAGTGAATGTTTCGTCATTATGGTAAACAGCTTTTGACTTGTCTGGCATGCACTTGTAAACATCTTCTGATACAGGGAACTCGTAATCATCAAAACTTGAATTCCATGCTTTTACATGAAGGATCTTTCCATCAAAAAATACTTCACGTAGCATAGCTACTCCCTTGGCGATACTCATAACAACAACCTTACCAGAACAATAAGCCAAAGTGCTTTGTTTATCTGAGCTAAGCCCTATTGTTGAGCAAAGCACTATATAGTATGTCGGAATTCAAATTAACACAAAACTATCATAACATTCTCAAAGTGGTACACCATTTTGGTGTACCACTTACCAAAATGCTAAAAAATGAATAAAATCTAAAAAACATGAAAAATTAAAAAATCAAAAGAAATTTATTGTGTTTCAAAAGGTTATTTAGTAAAAATCTTGATTAAATTTTGGATGATTTATAGAGATTTTTTGAGGAAGTGGCAGGGGCAGAAAGACTCGAACTCTCAACCGTCGGTTTTGGAGACCGCTGTTCTACCATTAGAACTATGCCCCTGTGGAATTGCCGTAGTATTATCAACAAATTGCCACTCTTTGTAAAGGGGCTTTTGTAAATAAATTTAATGTTTTTTTAACAATGGCTTATTTAAGGCTTTTATTTAGCCATCAATTTAAGTTTTTTCTCCATCTTTTTGTTCAAGTTTCTTCATGTCAAAGTAATTAATGCGAGTTTTGAAATAAATAATTGCTAGTATTGAGGTAATTACAGTTACATACAGAGCATATTGACCATAACTTTTTACCATATCAACTAAGGGTAAACCTCTCATTGAAAAATCACGCCAGAATTCATATTCCCAGGTTAAAGGGAAGGCAAACTTAACTGTATTTACCCAAGCTGGCATATAACCAGATGCTAAAAGAGATCCTCCTAAGATAAAGCCAGGTGGCACAATCAAGATCATCTTACTGCCACCTTCACTAGGTTGATTAGTCTTCCATGTAACTAACAGAGCTAGCACACTAATTGAGAAACCTGTCATCAACATGCTTGGTAAATGGAAGAAATAGTTTCCTTCAAATCTCATTTGTCCAAAGATGATAAGTGGAGCTGTAACAAGTGAGATAGCTGTAGTGTAGATTAAAGCATAAGGCAGAAGTCTTGCGACAAGACAGGCAAAGCCATCCTCTAAAATTGCCTGCCAGCGCATCGAGACTTTAAATCGTCCTACTAACATCACCGAGGTAAGACCTAGGATAATGGATGAGAAAAAGTAGATAAAGGCGCTACAAAATGTAATGGAAGCTGAGGTTGTAGGATTATAGAGCTCTCTTTTTACCATATTCATAGGTTGCAACAGAGCCTGTACCTTTTCACTTGATGATTTAGCCAAAGCTGCAACCTCAGGGGCTGAGTTTTCAGCACCTAATGTAGCTATCATCTCACTTAAATTAGCAATAGCCTGACCGTTTTGCCCCAGATTTGAGTAATCAGCAAAATAGCCTATATTAAAAGTTCTGTCGAGTCTTTTGAGCTCTTTTTCTAAGCCTTTTGGAAAATAGAGTACACCGATATTTTTATCATGAGCTGTAAGATCACGCACTGATACTGGTGAATGGTAAACCTCAGTGATCTCCACATAGGCTGAGGTATTTAATTTCTCAATTAAAGTTGTAGATAACTGTGAGCTATCAAGATCGACAACCGCAATCTTACCTTCAAACACTTCACCATGACGGGCACATACTGATACTATCAGGGTGATCATAATCGCCATCATGAATGCTACAATATGGTAAGGTATGAACCTGCCTGAGAGCATAGCTTGAAACTCTTCATCGATGGAGGCTATGATCTTATTCATCACGTACCTCCATCGTCATACCGGTTAATACCTCTGGTGAGTCTACATATATTCTTACCTGAAATGAGGTCAGATCACCTAAACCGCGCTCGCGGGTCATTCTAAGATCTGCAAAGGTAGGAGCTACTGTTGCATACCTTACCGTACCTGTAAGATCTTCATCTGTAGCTACACAATGAACTTTTACTTTATTGCCTTTTTTATACTTTAGAACCTGCTCTTCACTTACATAGATATCAAAGTACTTTCTGTCAGTCTCGAGTGTAAGACCTGAAGAGTTAGGAGATACCAGCTCTCCCTGCTGATACAGGATCTTTAAGATCTTGCCATCACATGGAGCAATTAAAGTAAGACGACTGTAGTTGACCTCTTCTTGTTTTAATTGAACCTCAGTCTGCTTTAATTGAGATTTAAGGTTGTCTAAAGCGTTTTGCATGTTATCAATCTCAAGTCTTTCATTCTTAATTGATAACAAGGTCATACCCTTTGCTGAACCTGTTCTCTTTAACTTTTCTATCTGCTCGTCTGTGGCACCGTAAATTGCTGCCTGTAACTTACGCAAAGCCTGAGTTTTTGCTGCACCTGCCTGGATATTCTGTGAATTGGCGCTGTCATAGTCAGACTTTGAGATACTTCTGGTATTAACTAAAGAGTTAGCTCGTTTATATTGCTTTTGTGCTAAGAGCTTTGCTGACTCTGATACGGTAAGAGATTGCTTTAACTGTTCAATCTCTTTCCATTTGGTTAACTCCTCTAAATCTACATTAGCTTTTCTAATCTCAATTTCATTTTCTTTTGAAAGAATTAAAGCCTTTTGAGCTTCAATGGTAGCTTTGGTTCTTTCAATACTGATAGCTGTATCGGTGTCATCTAAGACCATTAGAACATCACCTTTTTTAACTATTTGAGATTCTTCAATGTCACGCTTTAACAGCACCCCGCCTACATTTTCAAAAGAGACATCCACTGTATCCGCAGTTAAGACTCCTGACTTAATGCTTTTAGCAATAGTGGTGGCATCACCTCTTGAACCAAAATAAATAAGAGTAGAACTAATGATGAGTAGTGAAAACATGGTAAGCAGAGTCCTTAGAGCGCCTCTACTCATATTTGAATTTAACTTCACTTTTACATACCAAAATTCTGTGGCGGTACGCGTTCTTACTGGTACCTGTAACTTACAGTATGGAAAAATTGAAAAATTTTTGTACGTTACAAAATTAAAAAAGTTGTGCAATACAAAAGCTACATCTTTCAAAAAGTTATTCATATATCACACAAAATTTACCCCCTTCTGCGCAATAAGATAATGACAATTTTGTCATTATCTTATTGAGAATTTCTAAAATCGATCTATACTTAATGACATAAGTGTCATTAAGAGCTAATAAAAATGGATACTAAAAACAGAATAAGACGCAAAGATACACGTCCTGCTGAAATCGTCATGTGCGCGATGAAACTGTTTGTTGAAAATGGCTATTTTGAGACTAACTTTCAGGATATTGCCAATGAAGGACATCTGGCGCGCTCAACAATCTATCTGTACTTTAAAGATAAGAAATCAATCTTAAAGGCTGCTCTAAAAAAGAAATTTGAAGAGAATAAAAACAACTTAATCGATTTGAATCAGGATGAGAAAGATACTTTCCATGAAAGAATGGCAAAGCTCTTAACTAGGATGCAAAAAATTACCCAAGACGAGTTCTTTAAGCGTTTTTGCATCATGATGGCTGAACTATCAGCTAAAGATCCTGAAATTGCCACGATTTGGAAAGAAGAGATTTTTGACAAATTAAAAGAGATCTGGGCTTCCATGTGTGAAGAGTTCAACCTTGATCCAAAATACAGAGAATATATCTTTAATGTTCTCTATTCTGTCTTTTTTATGTCCTGTATTTCGTCTGTCTGCTTTTGTGAAGATAACCCTTTTATGGATTTTGCGTCATTTGCAGAAATTACTAAAACTGATGTTCAACAGGCTAAATATGATTGGATGCTAAATCATGAATAAGAAGTTAATTGTTGTTCCATTCGTAATCACTGCTGCTATCTGCGCAGGCATTATGTACTCAAAATATGACGGTTCAGAAGCACTTTCTAAAGCTTATGGCAATGTTGATATCAGACAGAGCTCTCTTGCTTTTGAAAGATCAGGTCGTATTGTCAAATTAAACTTTGATGAAGGACAAAAGGTTAAAAAAGATGAGATCTTAGCTGTCCTTGATACAGAGGCTCTTAACTATCAGATACAGATCAATGAAGCTAATATGCGCCAGGCTAAAGCATCATTAGATGAAATGGTTCGAGGCTATAGAACTGAGGATATCAAACAGGCTGGAGCCAATGTCAAAAGGCTTGAGGATAACTTAAAGCTTGCAACCGTTACCAACGAGCGTTACCAGAAACTGTATAGAGCAAGAAGTGTTTCTGCGCAGGAAAAAGACAATGCTTTTTACTCTATGACACAGATTAAAGCTCAACTAGATGAAGCTTCAGCTAAATACAAGCAGATGCTAAAAGGCTATCGAGTTGAGGATATTGAAAAGGCTCAGGCTCAATATGATGGCGCTGTAGCAGAGGTTAATTACTTAAATTACCAAAAGAATGAGCAGAGTGTTATTAAAGCCCCATTTGATGGTGTCATTCGCACAAGAAAGAGTGAGCTAGGTGATATGGCTTCTCCTCAAAGCACTGTTTATGAGTTATCAGTAATAGATAAAAAGAGAGTGCGTGTCTATTTGACAGAAAAGCAGTTACCTTTAGTAAAGGTAGGCGCTAAAGCTTATATCAGTGGTGTTGACGACAATAAGGTTGAAGGAAATGTAGCTTACATCAGTGATACTGCAATGTTCACACCTAAGACTGTACAAACAGAAGACTTAAGACCTGATCTTGTGTATGAGGTAAGAGTTGATACTAATGATCCTGAGAACAGACTGCGTTTAGGTCAGAGTGTAACTGTAGAATTTTCAGAAAAATAAGTAACTGTAGTAAAAGCGCAGATTAAAGAGCAAAAAGATGAACGGCATTATTGAGATTAGCTCTCTTTACAAATCCTATAAGGTACAAGGCAAGAAAGATGTAAATGTCTATAGTGATTTTTCACTAAACATTGCTGCATCTAATCATTTTATTTGCCTTACAGGACCAGACGGTGCTGGTAAATCTACGCTTTTAAAATTACTCTCAGGCGTTATAAGACCTGATGGCGGTGAAGTGTTATTAGATGGATTAAAGCCTGACAATAACAGTGAGAATTTCACAAAAGTTGTAGGCTACATGTCACAAACACTAGGCTTATATGGAGAGTTAAGTGTTTTTGATAATTTGAGGATCTTCTCAGGATTAAAAGGACTTAATTTAAAAGAAAACTCAGCTTATCTTTTAGATTTATTAGAAAAAGTAAATCTCTTGCAGTTTAAAGATCGTGAAGCTGACGCCCTCTCTGGTGGTATGAAGCAAAAGCTGGGACTTACCTGTGCTATCGCATCAAAGCCTAGAATTTTAATTCTAGATGAGCCTACAGTGGGTGTTGATCCAGTCTCTCGTCAGGAACTGTGGGACATTATCTATGACTATATCAATAAGGCACAAGCTTACTGTATCTTTTCTACAGCTTATCTTGAAGAGGCTGCAAAAGCTGATATCACCTTGATGATGAATGATGCTAGAGTGGTGCTGCAAGGCAAACCTTCCGATATCTCAAAAAAGATGGATGGCAGGACCTATAGTGTTGAGTTAGGAGAACTCAACTACCAAAAAACCGTACGCGAGGTTATGTCTATCTCAGAGCGTTGTTTCAAAGGATCCCCTCTTATCGATGTCTGCCCTCGCTTGAGCAAAATCGATATAGTTACCAAAGATAAAGACAGTAAAAAAACTGTTTATGACTTTTTAAAAGACAATCTAAGCATTGAGGTTACTGTAGAGAAAAGAAAACCAATTCTTGAGGATGCCTATATCTATCAGAGCTATTTAAACAGATTACAAAAAGAAAGCGATGATACAAGCTGTAGCAGTACAACTGCTGATACTTACAAGTCATCAGAGAAGAGTACTACTCAAAAAAATAAATCTTTCTGTACACCGCTTAAAGTAACACCTTATGACACAGGAGAGCCTGTAGTCAAGGTCGATAAAATCAAAAAGAAGTTTGGTAACTTTACTGCTGTTCATCAATCCAGCTTTAAAGTGCATAAAGGCGAGATCTTTGGCTTATTAGGTCCTAATGGCGCAGGTAAAACCACAACCTTTAGAATGATCTGTGCTTTGTTAAAGCCTACCTCTGGTAATGTTACTGTAAACGGTTTTGATCTTAAACATGCTAAAGATGATGCCAGAGCTACCATTGGCTATGTATCTCAAAAATTCTCCTTGTATAGAAAGTTAAATGTCTATCAGAATTTAGAGTACTTTGGTCTTAGTTACGGACTTGAGGTAAAACCTCTAAAAACTCGTATTGAAGAGTTATTGGATGAGTTTTCATTACGTAAATACAAAGATGTTCAAAGTGAAGATCTGCCCTTTGGTTTGCAACGTCAGCTCTCCATGGCCTGTGCTTTAATTCATAAACCTAAGATCCTGTTTTTAGATGAGGCAACCTCGGGAGCAGATCCTGTAGCAAGACGTGTCTTTTGGGACAGGGTAAGCGCTTTAGCTTCAAGTGGTACCTGCGTAATTGTAACAACTCATTTTATGGAAGAGTCTGAGTATTGCGATAACTTTTTAATTCAGGATCAGGGCAAGATCTTAGTCTTAGGAGCCCCTGACAAGATTTGCATTAAAGACGGTCACAGAATCAGTATTGAACAGGCCTTTGTGGAGCTTGTTCATAAGTTTAGAGCTCAAAATGCAAAAGGAGAATGAGTATGTTTAGATATCTACCAATTCTTCTAGAAAAAGAGTTCAAACAGATCTTAAAAGATAAATCTGTATTTGTATTAGCCTTCTTATTGCCAATGCTCTTAGTAGTTATCTACGGTAGTGCTGTAAGAATGGAGGTCAAGCCTGTAAAGCTGTGCATCAGCACTTATTATGAAAGTGCTTTAGAAAGAGCGATTACAGATGAGTTTATTGGCTCCCCTTACTATGAGGTAACTGTTGAGAAAAGCTTTGCCAAGGCTCAGAAGTTATTTGATGACAACAAAGTAAAAGCCCTTTTGTACTTACCAAATGATCTTCCAAACAGAGTGCAAAAAGGAAACGGTGAGCTTATGCTCTATTTAAATGGAGTGGAAGCTCAGCTCTCATCCTTATCCGAGCTATACATAAAGGCTACTATTCAAAGTGCAGTCTCAAAATTAAGTAATACCAAAAGCTCAAGAATTACGGTTAACACCCGCAACTGGTTTAATGAGTCAAATGAATCTGTATGGTTCTTAATGTCAGGACAATACGTAAGTATCATTACTTTAATCAGTATCTTTTTAGGTGGCTTTGTCATTGCCCGTGAATGGGACAGGAAAACGATTGAGTCATTAGCTGCTACTAATGCTTCAGCTTTTGAGATTGTACTCTCTAAAGTCATTGTCTATTACATTATGGCTATCTGGTCGATGTTTATCATCCTAGGGTTGGGTGAGCTTTTATATGACATTCCTATTCGAGGCAGTATCATAGGTTTAGTTTTCAGTTTATCTGTATATGTATTAGAGATGATCTGCTTAGGTGTACTTATCTCCTCTTTCATGAAGAATCAGTTCACCGCAGCTCAAATTGCTGTGATCATAGGTTTCCTACCTACCGTGATGTTGTCAGGTCTAATTTTTGATTTACGCGCCGTACAGCCTTTTATTCGTGTTATAGGTACGATTATTCCTCCTACCTATGAAGTTAAAGCTATGAGAATTAACATGCTATCAGGTGGCAGTGAGTTATTCTTAGTAGCAAACTTCTTTATTCAACTTTTTTGGTGTGCGCTGTTTTTCATCCTTACAGTAAGACAGGTTAAAAAGGACAGCAAATGATGAGAACTCTAATCAGAAGATCTTTGCTAAGAATTTTAGCTTTAATCAAAAAAGAAATCTTAACCATTTTAATGGACAAAAAGTCACGAGCCGTACTTTTTGCCCCAATCATCGTGCAGTGTATTATCTTTGGTTATGGTGCTTCCTACCATTTAGAGAATGTGCCTTATGCTATCTATAATCAGAGTAATGACAGTGTAAGCTATGAGATTGAGCAGGAGCTTTTAAAAACACCAAAGTTCAAGCTCATTGAAAAGTGCCACACCATGGGCTGTTTAAGAGAGAGTGTGGACTCACAAAAAAGTCTTATTGGTATCTTTATAGACTCAAATTTTAAGAATACACTTCAGGCTAATATTATTCTTGATGCACGAAATACAGCATCCGCAAATACAGCTTCAGGTTATGTCACCTCTATTATTGAGAATATTAACAATCGTCTTTATGGAAAGGCCTCTTTGAACATCAACTCACGCTTTTTGTTTAATGAGAATAACTACACACGCTATACCATCTTAATTGGTATGACTTTAGCATTATCTGTAATTCAGGTGTTATTACTCTCTTCATTGAGTGTTTCAAGAGAGAAAGAAGAAGGCTCTTATGACATGATGATCATGACACCAGCAAGACCTTTTGAAATGCTAATTGGTAAAGCCATACCTCCTATTGTGATTGCTTTTATCCAATCATTTATCCTGATTGCTATCTGTCGCTTTTACTTTGAAATACCAATGCGAGGAAATATCTTTGCAATCTTTACTTTAATTACCATATTTGCTTTTGCTATTGTAGGAATTGGACTTGCTATCTCTACCTTGAGTAAAACCACTATGCAGTCACTCGTCGCAGGATTCTCACTATGTCTTGTATTAATCATGGCATCAGGTCTTATTACCGCAGTTGACGGAATGCCTTATTGGTTTAAAGCTGTAGCTTACTGTAACCCTGTGTACTATGGAATTAACTCCATGTGGCAAATCTATTTACAGGGTCGCTCTATCTTTGATTTGACAGATAAAATCATACCTTTAATCATGGTGGGTATTGTTACTCTATCAATGGCTTCATATCTATTTAGGCATAAGCTTGAGTAAAAAAATTTAATTTTATCCATACCTAAAAATCCCTGTTAATTAGTGTATAATGTAGCTTTCAGGAACAGCGAAAAAACGCAACCGCTCCTGAAAGCGAATGCGTCCCCGTTCTTACTGGATTTCACTCAGTGTAAGGGACAAAAAATGACCAATCCACTTTTCCAAAAAGATATCATCTCAATCTCAGAGTTTTCAAAAGATCACATTGAACTAATTCTGAAAACAGCATTTGAATTAAAAGCACATCCTCGTAATGATTTATTAAAAGACAAGTTAATCGGTGTAACTTTCTTTGAAGGTTCAACCCGTACCAGACTATCTTTTGAAACTGCTATTCAGCGCTTAGGTGGTAGAGTTATCGGTTTCTCTGATGCTACTAACACCTCTTTAGGCAAGAAAGGCGAGACCTTTATGGACTCAATGAGGATCATCACCTCATATACTGATGCCCTGGTAATCCGCCACAACAAAGAAGGTGCTGCAAGATTAGCAGCTGATATTTCACCTGTACCTGTAATTAACGCAGGTGACGGTTCAAATCAGCACCCTTCACAGACCATGTTAGATTTATTCACCATTAAAGAGACTCAAGGCCGTTTAGAGGATATCTCAATTGCCTTTGTAGGTGACTTAAAGTACGGTCGTACCGTTCACTCACTAGCTGAAGCTTTATCACTGTATAACGCAAGAATTTACTTAGTTTCACCTGAGTCATTAGCAATGCCTCAGTACATTCTTGATGATTTAACCAAGCGTGGTATTACCTTCTCAATTCACAATTCATTAGAAGAGGTTATGCCTAAGATTGATATTCTGTACATGACTCGTGTACAGAAAGAGCGTTTTGATGAAACTGAGTATCAGCACTTAAAGTCAAAGTTTATCTTAACCCCTGAAGTTTTAGCTGATGCTAAAGAAAATATGAAGATCTTACACCCTCTCCCAAGAATCGATGAGATCACACCTGAGGTTGACAATACCCCATATGCTTACTACTTCAAGCAGGCTGCAAACGGTGTATATGCACGTGAAGCTATTCTTTCATTAGTATTAAACAAGGAGATTTAAGATGTCAGACGCTCATGTAGAAAACAACAAATCAAAGCTCCTTGTTGAGGCTATTGCTAACGGTACTGTGATCGATCATATTGCTCCAGGTCAGGCAATCAACATCATTCGTATGTTCAAGTTCTTAAGCAAGAACAATCAGTTAACCGTAGGCTTTAACTTACGTTCTGGTAACTTAGGCAAGAAAGACATCATCAAGATTTCTGATGTTGTCTTCTCACCAGCTCAGACCGAGCAGATTGCTGTATTAGCTCCTAATGCAACCATTAACCAGATCAAGGATTTTAAGGTTGTAGACAAATACAAGTTAAGATTACCTTTAGAGACTGTAGGTGTCTTCAAGTGCCCTAACAGCAACTGCATTACCAATGATGAAAGAGATGCTAATGCACGTTTTAAGATCTCAACTGAGAACGGCAAAGTATTTATGAAATGCAGATACTGTGAAAGGGTATTTGAGCGTGAAGTTGTATTAGAGTACAACGGACTTGAGGTTAAATAATTAGTTTCAGTTAATTTTTGAATCTACAAGGAGAGGCTACCTTATGGACCTCTCCTTTTTAATTCTTCTATCTTTAGAATTCCTCTTTAAAATCACATCTCTATTTGTTAATCAGACTTGAGTTGAAAAGTTAACTATTTCTTTACAATTACTATACTTTTTGTGATTACAAAATTGCAGAACACATCTTGTTTTTTCTTATAGCGATTTTCTACAATCGTGGTGACTTTGTGAAATCTCATGGACGACATTTTGCAAAGTAGCATTTAGTTTACAAAGATCCACTAGATTACTCTTCTCAAGAGATTTTCTATTTATAAACAAATGTATATGGGATGAAAATTATAAATTAAGCCTATAAAAATAGGCTCAATTTTATATTTCATAAACTCATTCTTTTGAATAAATGGAAAGTCTATGAATAAAATATATAAAATTGTGTGGAACAACGCTTTACAATGCTACACAGTTGTAAGTGAACTTGCTAAATCACATTCAAGATCATCAAAAACAAAAGTTATTGGAACTGCCCTTTTTACCTCTCTTTTAGCTCTTTCTGGTCAAGCTACTGCTGATGAACTACCTCAAGATGGAATAATTGACCAAAATATTACAGTTGATTCTATAAAAGTAAGTGATATCGTTTTGCCTAAAAATTGCTTTAAAGATGGTGGCAAACTAACTGTAAATAATGGCATCACTGTTGACTCCTCAACCAGTTCTTCACATTTGTATTTATCTCACACACCATACGTAGATGAGAGTGGTGAATACACATACGATTTAACAGGCTCTCTCATTGTAAAAGGCGACGTAAACGTATCTAATACAAGTACCAAGACTAAAGGAGATGCATACAATCATTTACCTCAAGCTATATTAGAACTTGGCGTAGACTCCACAATTGAAGGAAACGTAAACATAAATAGTAATGCTATTTATAATGATGTATATCAAGACGCTGACGGAAACGAATATGAAAGTAGATCAGTAGGAGCAATTATATATTCCTATGGAAAATCTACATTTAAAAAGGATCTTAACGTAGATAAATCATACTTTAGCGTTCTTACCAGAAACGGAATGACTGAAGACGCTTGGACCATAATTGATGGAACCGGCTACACTCAGATCGATGGAAATGCGACTTTTAAAGATCAAAGTGAATTAAACGTTTTAGGAAGTCTGAACGTTAAAGGTGATTTATCTTTAGACAAAAGTCATGTTTATTTGTCTTCTTACATAGGCGACGAATATGGTGACAAACAAGTAATGACAGACCATGCTTCTATTGATGTAGGCGGTAATTTAAAGATATCTGGCGTTACCGATGACGGAAGCACTATCTACAATACAGTAGCAGGAGATGCAATTTTAAATGTTGCAGGCAATGTAGATGTTTCTGGTTCTAACAGCATTGAGATTCGTGAAAACTCTACAGCTACCATTGGTGGAGATCTAAATTTAACTCATGTTGAAGATACCAATGTTTGGAGCCAAGTAAAAGCAAACTCTTCATTAACAGTAAATGGTGATCTTAATATGAAAGGTCACTACATGCCAGGATACTATACTAAAGATAATGATATAAAATTCTTTAGAAATGACTTTATTATTAACGGAGAAAATGGCGGAGCCTCTACAGCTCTGATAAAGGGTGATGTCAACTTAACTGACAATTCTCATTTTATGACCCAAACTTATGGTCAATCTCCAACAGATCACACCACTTACCACCCAAGAGACGACTTTGAAAAATTATCTTCTACCACCATTGAAGGCAATTTAAATGTCGAAAGAAATTCAAGATTAGGCGCATATTCAGCTTCTGATACTGTTGTAAAAGGAAATGCAACCGTAACCTCTGGCGGTTCTATTGAATCATGGAACTCTGATGCTTACTTAAACATCGCAGGTGATACTTTAGTAACAGACAAGAATTCGCAAATAGGTCTAGGAAGAACTGGTGATATCGATATTGGTGGCAAACTAAGTGTTAAAAACGGTGCTAACGTTTATATTGAAGATGACTCTACCCTATCTGTAGCTAAGAGCTTAACTTTAGAGAATTCTCTAATTGAAGGTTATAAAGCTAAGCTTAATGTTGGTGGTGATCTAACCATTACCAATAACACAGATGAGAGCATTTGGAATAAGCTTGATAGAAACTCAGAATTGACCGTAAACGGCGACCTTAATATGAAAGGTCAGTACAAAGAAGGCGTTTACGATGAGAATAATGAAGACGGCTATTTCAAGAATAACTTATTCATTTCAGGTGCTGGCAATAATGTAGGTTCAACTGCCTTAATTAAAGGTGATGTTCACTTATCAGACAACTCTCATTTCTTTACAGAAACATATAGTCAGCCAGCCCCTGATCATGAAACCTACCACTCAAGAGACGAGTTCAAACAGTTATCTTCAACTACCATCGAAGGCAATGTAACTATTGATAGCAACTCAAGATTAGGCACCTATTCAGCATCTGATACTCTTGTAAAAGGTAATGTAGATATCACCTCAGGTGCTTCTATGGAAGCTTGGAACTCTGATGCACATTTAGGTATTAATGGTGATGTTTTAGTAACTGATGAGAATTCACAGGTAGGTGTAGGCAGAACTGCTGATATCGACATTGATGGCAAGTTGACTGCTAAAAACGGCGCTGATGTCTATATTGGCGAAGAGTCTACCCTATCTGTAGCCAAGACGTTCTTGGTAGATAATGCTACTTTAGAAATCCATGGCGGTCAGTTATTACTCTCAGGCGAGGACTCTGTATTAGACTTAACTAATAACGGTGTTCTAAAGACTGATGAGGCAGGCTCAATTGAACTTGAGAAAGGTGCTTCTGTAAATTCTAAGACTAAGACCCTGTTATCAGATGACACTACTACAATCGCTGATGGCGTAGCCGAAAAGACCTTTGAAGCTGATGCTTTATCAAAGGTAAGCTTAGTAGACTTCAATAAGGAAGTTAGCTTAGATGAAGCAAAACGCTTACACAGTGTTTTATTCAACTCTGATACTGGTATTCTTGACTTAAAGATTGCCAGTGATAAGCCAAGTGATGAGCCTTCAAAGCCTGATTCAGGTAACGCAAGTTTTGATGATGCAATCAACGCAGGTGGTACTACCGCTGTTGAGGATAAGACCATCACTGATGTTGATACCTCTGATAAGAAATTATCTGACTTAACCTCATCAGATCTTTCATGGGGCAGTGCTTCTCTAAAGGATGGACAGACAGACTTAGACCTAGGTTCAGGCAATCTAGTTTTAAACAATCCTGAGGCTAATAACGGTTCATTCGTATCAACTGCTGATGGCACAACTGGTAACATTACCATGGACAAGGATGCAAATCTTGCACTAAACGGTAATGGTTCTATTGGTAATGTTAATACCACAGAGAACGGTACTGGTGATATCTTAATCGGTAATGATAAGTCAGGCTCAGTAACTGCTAATAACCTTGGCTCTGAGGACAAAGCCTTTGGCTCTGTATCTGTAGGTGCTGGCTCTAGTGTTACAGTAAAGAATATCTTAAATGCAACTAAAGTTGCTTTAGAGAAAAAGGCTGAAGTAATTGCATCTGTAATTAACTCTCCTGAGTTAAAAGCAATTGGTGATGACATTAAGATTAAAGCTGAAAACTCTGTATTAGGTGGTTTACTCTCAGGTAATAACTCAACCTTAGAGTCTAAGACTTTAGAGCTTGCTGATAACTTTAATGTATTAGATGGTGCTAAGGTAAAGGCAAAGAACTTATCTTTAAAGGGTAAGATGCTGTTTGCCGACCCTGACTGGAACTCAAATGCCTCTGTTGTAGTTGCTAATAACCTGTCAGGTACTGATGGTAATGTTCTAGACGGTGCTTTAGTTGCAGGTCAGAACTCATTAGTAGCTGTAAGTGACACTTTAGATGAGAACAGTGCAGCAGTTCTTGCTAAATCTACATTATCAGAAAACGGTACTACCGCTTTAGGTTATGTAGGTAAAGACATCACTGTAGCAGCTAATGGCTCTATTACCATTGACGGCAGTCTAACCTCAGCTCCTGCTACTGTAGAGGACAATACAGTAACTGTAGCTAATAAGAGTGCTTTAGTACTTGCTAATAACTCAAAGGTAAGCTTTGAAAGTGCTGATGGTAAGGTAACTAACAACGGTACTATCGTAGTAAGTTCTGATACCTTAGCTAATAACTCAAAGATTACAGCTTTTTCTGGTGAGAATGTAACTGTTGAAGGTAACGGTTCATTTGATGTTTCATCTGCCCTCTTTAGTGCAAACTCAAATGGTGATGGTACCTTGACTGTAAACTATGATGAGAACAAAGCTAACAGTGCTTTATATGGTACTGAGGCTAATGTAGCTCAATCTATCAAACAAGCTGTAGTCTCAGGTGTTGCTGTAAACAAAGGCACTATCTTAGGTGATTTGGTAAATGCTGGTAACTCATCTACTACCGCATCTACCTTAAGTCAGTTAACAAGACTTGGTACCTTAGCAGGCTCTGTTGCTAATGCAAAACTGGCATCAGACACTACAGCTAATGCTATTGACTCACGTCTAGGCTCATCTGGTGTTAAGACTAATACTCAGGCTACAGCACAGAGCAACAAACTTACTGTCTGGGTTCAGCCTGTCTTCTCAAGACAGTCTTCAAGCTCTCTTGATGCAGGAAATACTGAGTATGGTATTAAGACTAACCTTCGTGGTGGTGTAGCAGGTCTTGATGTTACCTTGTCTGATAACTTTGTACAGGGTGCTGCTATTACTGTAGGCTCTGGTAACTCATCTTCTAAGAACATTAAGAGTGTATCTGGTGACTTTGATTACTATGGCTTTAACCTCTATGGTGCCTATGTAAACGATGCTCTAAAACTCTCTTATGACTTAGGTTATACCAAGGTATCTAATGATGCTACTGCCTACAACTCTTTAGGTAAGTTCACATCTGATATCGATACTAAGGTATTTACCTTAGGTATTAAGGGGGCTTACACCTTTAACACCTCAGTTATGGATATCACTCCTCACTTAGGTGTTCGTTATGCAAAATATGACTCTGATGACTATACTGCAACATCTGGTCTTTACTCTGTAAATAACGAAGGTGCTTCAAGCTCACTTGTATCCTTCCCTGTTGGTGTGTCTTTCTCTAAAGATATATCTCTGTCATCTTGGACTGTTGTCCCTACAGTTAACCTAGAGGTTATCCCTGTAACCGGTGACAAGGATGTGGATACCAAGTCAGCATTTGACGGTGTTGTAACTTCTGTTAATACCAAACTCCATGACGGTATCAACTACTCTACCTTCGTAGGTCTTGATGCCCTTTATGGTGAGAACTTCTCATTGGGTATTAACTACAACTACACTGGCTCTAAGAATGTTGATGACCACAGTGTTAATGCATCACTACGTTATACATTCTAACTGTTAGAGCTTCTAAGAGAAGCTAAACTAACCTTTGGTAGTCTTAACAGGTAAATTAGAATGTTAACCTAGTCAACAAAAGCCCTTGAGATTTCTCAGGGGCTTTTTGTTTGAGCATCAGAAAGCTAGAGATTGACCAGTAAGCAGATCTTAAGATAAAGATCGATCCGATCTGCAAAAATATGATTTTGGGGATCATATGATAAGAACGAACTTAGAGATCTGTTTTCAGAACCTTAATCGATTACTTTCTTATCTTCACCTTCGAGCCTATACTTTCTTAAAAAATATTCTAATTATGACCGTATATGAGGCGCAGGTTGACCGAGTAGATGTCGTAAATATAAGCAGATCCCTTTAACAATTTAAAATCTCCTGTGATGCTTAAATTGCACTCAGGCAAGCATAAAGAGCTCTCTCTATGAAGTTATCATAAAAGGAAATAAGAACTCTCTGTGTGAGAGTTTATGAAGGTCCTAAAGGCATTTAGGATTTCAGGTAATTGGATTTGAAAAGTTAAACATTACTGCTCTAAATGAAATTCAAAGCAGTAAGTTAATTAAAGATCAGCGTAAACTGCGCTGTTTGAATCAAACTCCGGAGCTATTTCAGAATCAATTCTTGTTTTATTGAACTCTTGAACGAATTCTAGGAACTTGTCTTCTTTTACAGGTTTAGAGTAATGATAGCCCTGTAAGAACTCAACACCATTTGTTGCCAGAACTTCAGCCTGTTCAGCTGTTTCTACACCTTCGGCTACAACAGAAATACCTAAGGTATGGAACATCTTAATACAAGCTATCATGATGGTTCTTGCCTGCTCATTATTAGGCTCAAAAGCAGGCCAAATTAAAGACTTATCCATCTTCACAAGATCATACTTAACAGCAGCCACCTGAGACAGATTAGAATAACCAGTACCGAAGTCATCCATAGAAAACTTATAGCCAAATGACTTTAACTTCTCCATATTGTCTAAAGCAACCTTACCGCTACGTACTAAAGCTGTTTCTGTCACCTCAAGATTGATCATCTTAGGATCAAGACCATAGCTCTTTACGGTCTGATGTAATCTAAAAGGGATGGTAGGATCTGCTATCTGAATACCTGAGAGGTTGACCTCGATATACTTGATACCAAGTTTTTCAACTTCATTATCTTTAATAAACTGACATACCTTTGAGAAGACCTGATCACCAATCATACTGATTAGTCCACGTCTTTCTGCTACAGGAATGAAGACCTCTGGTGAGATAAAACCAAATGACTTGGTATCTTTTAATCTTACTAAAGCTTCAGCTGACTCACAGCGATTAGTCTTGGTATTGATAATAGGCTGATATACAACATAGAAACCATCTTCATCTACTGCTCTTTGAATCAGTCTTTCAACAGAAAGAATATAGTTTCTCTTATCAGCAATTTCTTTATCAACGATTAAAACTGAGTGGTCATTCTGCGCTTCATAATGAGACTGACAGAATGAAATAAGTGAGAATAAAGACTCAGCATTATCAGCACTGGTAGGGCATTCTACTGCACTTACAATATAAGTAGGCTGAATCGAACTATCCTCAATTAAGAGAGCCTTATCTGATACTTTATATCGAGCACTCCAATCGGTTAACTCTTCTTTTGAGAAGAGGATGAAACCAAAGCTGAATTCTGAAATTCTAAAGATATTACGGTTACTAAAATCAGGAATTGATTTTACTGATTTAGCAATACAATCTAAACAGGTTGATAAGCTGTAGGTTGAACGTAATGAAGTGGTGTTCTGCATTGAAAAACAGATCACATAGAAGTTCTTATTCTCACCAAAGAGCTCATCGATTACCATCTCAAAAGCATTGCGAGATAATAAAGAGTGAATATCCTTATCCTCATTCTCTTTTGAGTTCTCAAAGGAGATGTATACAAACATCACGATAAGAGCAATAGCTAAACTTATTAATGATGCTGTTGGTACCAAATACTGATAAATAGCAATGAACAGCCATGCAGCAAAGCAGAAAATAAAGTCATATTTAACTACTAAGTGTCTGTTTTTTACAGCATAAGCTAAAGCAGCAATTGCCATTACGCAGTAGGTAGCCGACATGACATAAACAATGTTTACTAAGGTGCCGTATGAGTATGACCCCTTTACAGAAACACTGTAGTTAATATCACCAAACAGAATACCTAAAATTGCAATTATCAGAGGAATGGCTCTTAATAGAAGTTCCAGTGTTGAATAGTTTTTGACCTTTCTTCCGCGTAAATCAATATAGATAAATACATAAAAGGCCACCAAAGACAAAGAAGCAAAAAAGAATTGATGAATAATTCTATTTATCAGAATTGAAAAATATTGAGGATGAAATGAGGCATATATACAACCAATGTCGCATACAATGCAGAAAATAGATAAGCCTAAGAAACCTTCAAATAATTCGGTTGAAAGTAACTTTACTCTTCTATATTGAAAAAATTCTATTGTAACTACTAGTACTACGCATAAGGCAACTAGTTGTGTGCCATAATCCATAGTTTTCTCCGATAATCTATTGTTCTAACTCATTCTACAATATGGAAAAATTTTTAACACTAGCAGTGCAAATTTAAATCGAGGCTATCACAAAAATTTTGATAATTAAGCGAATTTTGTATAAAAAATCCTCAGTGGAACATGTTATTGCGTGAATTTTCTCCACTGAGGATCTTTATATCTAACTGCTTGAAAGCGCTGTTAATAAACCTAACAGCAAAAAAGCTTACAGTTAATTTTAAAGATTATCTAGCATTCTTATCTTCAAAGTATTTTTCTTCATTACCCCATGAAGCAACACCACTTTGATCTTTCATTAAAGAAGCTGTAAATACAGGCTCTTTGATGCCCTGTTTCTTCTGAGAAATGTAGTTATCAAATGCATAGAATGCGTACTTACCTAGGCGAACGATAGCATAAAGGTTGGTTAATGCTAATAGAGCCATACATAAGTCAGCTAAATCCCATACTACTGACAGTGAAGCATATGAACCGAAGAATACCATTGCAACAACTAAGATTCTGAAGACAGTCATTACATAGGTGTTCTTAGTTAAGTACATGATGTTAACTTCACCATAGTAGTAGTTACCAATGATTGAGCTGAAGGCAAATAAGGTAATGGTAAATGACATGAAGTATCTGCACCACTCACCTAACTGAGATGATAGAGATTCCTGAACTAGAGCAATACCAGTTACATCACCGCCGATTTCATATTTACCTGATAGTAAAACAATCACTGCTGAAGCTGAGCAGATAAATAAGGTATCAACGAATACACCGAAAGCCTGGATTAAGCCCTGCTTTACAGGATGAGATGTGGTAGCACAAGCAGCTGCATTTGGAACAGAACCTTCACCAGCTTCGTTAGAGAACAGACCACGCTTAATACCAGTCATGATCACTGCAGCAAAACCGCCAGCTACAGCTGACTGAGGAGCAAAAGCGTCATGGAAGATTAAGTAGAACATCTCAGGTACTGCTGATAAGTTCTTGAAGAAGATAACAAAAGCTACAATCAGGTATAAAGTTGCCATGATTGGAACTAAGAACTCAGTTACTTTTGCAATACGGTGAGCACCACCAAAGATCACCATTGAGGTTAAGATACATAGAACTAAACCGGTGGTGATGGAGTCAAAGCCCATACTGTCATTTAATGCCATAGCAATGGTATTTGACTGTACTGAGTTATAGCTTAGAGCAAAAGTAATGGTAATTAAAACAGCAAATAAAGCAGCAACAGCAGGCTGTTTTAAAGCATTGCGGATGTAGTAAGCAGGACCACCGTGGTAACCACCCTCACGGAATGGAACCTTGTAGATCTGAGCTAAGGTACTCTCAACGAAGCCTGTAGCTGAACCGATTAAAGCGATGACCCACATCCAGAAGATTGCACCTGGACCACCTAAGGTTACTGCAATTGCGATACCTGCAATGTTACCTACACCTACACGTGAAGCTGTACTGATACAGAACGCCTGGAAAGAGCTGATCTCCTTACCCTTGGTTTTATGACCAACGATACCGTGTCTTAAAACACGAACCATTTCACCAACGTAGAAGATCTGAACGAACTTGGTTTTGATAGTGAAATATATGCCTAAACCAATCAAAACAACGATTAAGACATAAGACCACAGAACGCCATTAACAGCATTAATGGCTGAATCTAAAGTGTCTAGCATTTGAGTTATATCCAGTTAAGTAAAAAATTCAGTGACTATCTATTCTCAGTGACATTTTATGTTGTTGCGCTTTTTAAGACGCAGGAACTTAATTTTTCATTAAATTTCTAGTCAAAGATTGTAAAAATCAGGTTATTGTCCCACAAAAAGCCTTTTTTACAAAGAGAGATATGAACTGCGCCGTTTTTGTTCATGCATTTTGTACACTTCAATTTACAAAATGCATGTGGTAACAGATTTTGGTGAGTGGTTAAATGAGGTTATATTGAAAATAGAAGTTACTCTCTTAGCTATGCTGTACGTAACACCTTTTTCCTAAGATTTATATAGCACAGAGTCATTAAGACTACACTTACAGCCCACGACACAGGATAAACTAAAAGCACACCTTCAAAATTATTGACTACAGGTAGCGCAAATAGGATCCATAAAATTCTGAAGATACAGAATGAGAACAGCAATACCACCATTGGAACTAAACTCTTACCCGCACCCCTTATTGCTCCTGCAAAGACCTGAGTAAAGCCTAACATGCCATAGAATGGGCAGAAATACAGCATTGCAAGATATGCATAGTGGATAGCTTCTCTATCTGAGGTAAACAAGCTTAGAATTGGATTGTGGAAGACAAGCATGATAATGCCGATACCTGCTGTATAGGTAACTCCTATGATAAGACCACAAATGACACCTTTTTTAACGCGCTCAATACAGCCAGCGCCATAGTTTTGTCCTACAAAGGTTGCCATTGCAAGAGAAATACTTAACAAAGGCAAAATATCAAAACCGTCTATCTTAAGATAGATACCATAACCTGCGATGGTCTCGTAGCCAAAGACATTAACGCTTGACTGAATTAGCACATTTGAAAAACAGATCACGGTGTTCTGCATTCCAGCAGGAATGCCCATACGAAGAATTCTCACTAACATCTGCCTATGGAAACGGATTGCTTTTAAATAGACTCTGCATTCATTTTTTGTAGTCATGACGTAGTGTAATGAGAAGATACAGGCTAAAAGCTGACTGATGTTAGTGGCTATAGCAGCTCCTGCTACTCCCATATCAAAGACAACAATAAACAGTAAATCTAAAACTACATTGATAACTGAAGCATAAGCTAAATAGAGCAAAGATCTTTTGGAATTACCAGAGGCATTTAAAATGCCTGCAATCATGTTGTAGAAGATGGTGAAAATAAGACCAAAAGAGTAGATAAATAAGTAGGTAACAGAGTCATCTAAAATATCTTTTGGAGTATTCATTGCCTCTACCATAGGCCTTGTTAACAGCGCACACAGCACGGTTAAAACCACACCCACAACAAGTGAAAAAGCTAAAGAGGTATGCACTGATCTGAAGACATTACGTCTGTTTTTAGCACCTAAACATTGAGCAATAACAACACCTGCGCCAACTGCTATACCCTGACAACCTGAAATAATTACTGTCACTATCATGGAGGTTGAAGATACTGCTGCTAATGCCTGTGATCCTACGTAGTTACCTACGATAATTGAATCAACAGTTGAATACATCTGTTGCAGGAAATTGCCTAAGATCAGAGGAATAGAAAAGAAAAGCAAGATCTTAAAGATATTGCCTTCTGTCATGAGTGTGATTTTGCTTTTTTGCGTGTCAGTCATAGTCTTAAATAATCTTTTTTTGCTTATTGTATGCCAATTTGCAAAATAGTCACTAGTAGGGCACTAATGATCAAGGATTAGACTTGAGACAACATGTATTGAATGAGGTTAGTTTGAAATGTTTTCAGTATTATCTTGAGAGAGATGTTCTAATATTTCATTAGAAGATTGCTTAAATTTCTCCTCATCATCGACCATAGCACTTAATGAGGCTGTTAACTTTTCAATTTCATCAAGATCTTCTGACAACATTGGATGAGTATTCTTCAATTGATTTATATATACAGTCCAGTCATCAAAGATTAGAACTCCTATCTTTAATCATGTACTCTTTTTTTTTACTGAAAGTTTATCATAAAGCATCAAGATTTCATTTTATGAATATACTGTAACTATGTAGAAGGCACAAATTGTATAAGTTCTTGAAAAGTTGACATTTATCTTCTCCGTGAAATAATTACGGCACAAAATACAACCTAAAAGCTAAGAAATTACCATGCAGACAGATTTAACCAATGGAAGTGTTTTAAAGAACATTGCCTTATTCTCACTTCCTTTCTTTTTATCTTATTTCTTACAAACTCTTTATGGTTTAGCTGATCTTTTCATCATAGGTCAGTTCGATGGAGTAGATAGCATTACAGCTGTATCCATTGGTTCACAGATCATGCATATGATAACTGTCATGATTGTAGGTTTATCTATGGGCGCTACTGTATGTATTGCTCAGGCTGTAGGAGCTAAAGATAAAGAGAAGTTAAGATACTGCATTGGTAATACTGTCACCGTATTTTTTATTGTATCTTTGATCCTTACAGGATTGTTGCTGTTCTTTACTGACTTTATTATAGGTGTAGTAAAAACTCCAACTGAAGCTGTAGCAGGCACCAAAGAGTACCTTATCATCTGCTTTATCGGTATTCCTTTAATCACTGCTTATAACATCGTAAGTTCTATTCTAAGAGGCATGGGTGATTCAAAATCCCCTATGTACTTTATTGCTATAGCTTGTGTTGCCAATATCATTTTAGACTATGTATTTATCGGCTATTTTAAGTTAGGAGCAGTAGGTGCAGCCTTAGGTACTACTTTATCTCAGGGTATTAGTGTTATCTGTGCCCTCACCTATATCAATAGAAATAACTCAAGCAACTCATTCTCTTTTGCCTATTTAAAATTAAAAGGCAACATTGCCAAAAGATTATTACGCATTGGTATTCCTATCTGCGCTCAGGACGGATTTATTCAGGTAGCCTTCATGGTGATAACCGTCATTGCCAATATGCGTGGTTTAACAGATGCTGCAGCTGTTGGTATTGTTGAAAAGCTCATAAGCTTTATCTTCCTGGTACCATCTTCTATGCTCTCTACAGTATCAGCTATGGGTGCTCAGAATATTGGTGCAGGTAAATTTGACAGAGCTAAACAGACCTTACGCTATGCTATCTACATTACCTTTATCTTTGGTGTGATTGTAGGAATTCTCTTCCAGTTTATCGCTGAAAACGCCCTTGAACTGTTCACTGAAAATCATTCTGTAATCGTCTCAGGAGGTAAGTACTTACAGGGTTATATTTGGGACTGTATGTTCGCAGGTATTGCCTTTAGCTTCAGTGGTTTCTTCTGTGCTTTAGGTAAATCAGAAATTTCTTTCTTGCATAACTTAATTTCGATTGTAACTTTAAGAGCTCCCGGTGCTTATGTAGCATCAATCATGTACCCTACAACCCTGCTGCCAATGGGTCTTGCTACAGCTAGTGGCTCCTTGCTCTCTGCAATTATCTGTACCATTGCTTATAAGGTTATAGCAAAGAAACTCTAATCTTAAGCGCATATTGATTTAGTAAAATATTTTACTATTACAGGTAATCGTATGCGCACTCGTGAAATCGTCAATGAGATAAATTCTCTTTTAAATCAGAGCACCTATCTTTATGCGCAATATGCGCAAGAGAACAGAATTTCATATGTAGAGATGATGGTGCTTTATGCCCTCTTAAATACAGATGCTCCTCTTACTCAAATAGAACTGGGTGCTTACTATGTCATCTCTAAGCAAAGCATAAACTCTGCTTTAAAAAATACAAAACAGAAGGCTTCATCCTTACTGTTCAAGATGAAAAAGATAAAAGACAAAAGTATTTAAAACTTACGTCTTCAGGTGAAAAGTACGCACACTCTGTTTTGGACAAAATGATGAAAATTGAGGATGAAGTCACTGCTATTTTGGGAGATAAGAACAAAGCCATCATGGATGGACTTGAAATGTACAACATGCTGTTTGAGAAGAGACTTAACAAGAAGGATCAATAATTTTATGTTTCAAGGTTACGATTTAAAACACTTCTTTAAATTCATCATTCCATCAATTCTTGCCTTTACCATTTTAGGCATTTACTCCGTTGTTGATGGATTCTTCGTGGGCAATGCTCTAGGTGATGCCGGTGTTTCTGCTATTAACATTGTCTTCCCTGCTGTAGCATTAACCTTTGCTCTAGGCTCTGGTATTGGTTTAGGTGGTACTGTAATTTGGTCTATTGAGTCAGGACGTGGCAATTTAGAAAAAGCATATAACAGTTTAAAGGTTGCCTTAATCTTACTGGTTCTAGTCTCTATAATTATCACCATCGTGCCTTTTGTATGGATGGACGAAATTCTTGATGTCTTAGGTGCTAGAGGAGATGTTGCAACTTATGGCAGGATCTACTTATGGTACATGTTTGGTGCTGCTATTATTCAGTTATCAGGCTCTGTCTTTGTACCATATGTGAGAAACAATGGCGGTGTGACCTATGCAACTCACTTCATGGTCATAGGCTTTGTCATGAACATTGTTTTAGACTATGTGCTCATCATGGTCTTTCCTTTTGGAATTCATGGTGCAGCCATTGCAACTTTATTAAGCCAGGCAGTTACTATAGTTGGATGCATCTATTACGTTAAAAAAGCATCAGATGCTAAAGCTTACAAAGCCAGTAAATGTACTAAAGACCTCTCTTAAGATCATGAAAATTGGTATTGCGCCTTTTGGTATCAATATGTCACCTATGGTCTCTATCTTTTTTATGAACCGCTATTCACTTTATTATGGCGGGGCTTTAGCGGTATCAACCATATCCTGTATTGAATTCATCCTCTCCTTTGTATACTGCGTTCTTCAAGGCGTAGGCGCAGGTGCACAGCCTTTGATGAGTAGATTCTATGGAGAAAGGAGATTTACAGACTACGCAATTACAAGACGCCTGTCCTTGTTCACAGCGCTGTTTTTAGCTGCTGTAAGTATCGTCGTCATTTTTGCTGCAAGAGATAATTTAGGCAATTTATTTGGTACTTCTGATGAGGCAGCACTTGAGATTGCAATTGCAACTCCTGTGTTCTTAGTAGGTATGTTCTTTTATGCTTACAGCTGGATCTGCTCAAGTGCCTTTTATTCAACTGAGTGTGAAACCATATCTTACGTCTGCATTTATGCCGAACCTATCATGCTTATCGTTTTACTTTTGATTATTCCAAGATTCTACTCACTTACAGGTGTATGGTGTTACCGCAAATTCTTACAGCATGTATCAGCTTTCATCTAAGTAAAAAGACCCATGTAAAAAGAGATAGGAGCAAAGAAGAATAAAACAGTAGAGCTTAAAGGAAAGTTTTAATAAGAACTGATAATTACTACAAGGCCAAGCAATATAGCCTGACCTTGTGATTAAATTACTTTAATTGAGAAATCTTTTACTTTAATAGATTGTCATCTGTAAAGTAATCAATACGCATTGCGTGCTTTACTTCACTTAAAGTCTGAGCTGCAGTTTCACGTGCTTTAGCTGTACCCTGCTTTAAGATCTCATAAACATCAGGAAGTCTCTTTTCCCAATCATTGCGTCTTTCACGAATTGGGCGAAGTTCTGTCTGGATAACATTGTTTAAGAACTTCTTAACTACCATGTCACCTAAACCGCCACGCTGATAATGAGCTTTTAACTCATCTAGGTTCTTGTAGTCAGGTAAGTACTCAGCAAAATACTCATCCTTGCAGAATGCATCAAGATAAGTAAATACAGGGTTACCTTCAACATGACCAGGATCTTCTCTACGCAGGTGAGTAGGATCTGTGAACATAGACATAACTTTATTTTTGGTGTCTTCTTCAGTGTCTGATAAGTAGATGCAGTTACCTAATGACTTACTCATCTTAGCTTTACCATCGATACCAGGTAATCTTAAGCATGATTTATTAGTAGGTAATACAATCTTTGGCTCAACTAGGGTCTCACCGTAAACTTCGTTGAATTTTCTTACAATCTCACAGCACTGCTCAATCATTGGCATCTGATCTTCACCTGCAGGAACTGTAGTTGCCTTAAAGGCGGTGATATCTGATGCCTGGCTTACTGGATAGCAGAAAAAGCCTAATGGCAGACTTGTTTCAAAATTCTTTTGTTTAATCTCTGCTTTTACAGTTGGGTTACGCTGAACACGAGATACAGTTACTAAGTTCATGTAGTAAACAGTAAGCTCAGCTAACTCAGGGATCATTGACTGAATAAAGATATTTGACTTGGTAGGGTCAATACCGCAGCTTAAATAATCTAAAGCTACCTGCATTACATTCTGGCGAACTTTTTCAGGATTATCAGCATTGTCAGTTAAAGCCTGAGCATCTGCGACCATGATATAAACCTCATCGTACTCGCCTGAATTTTGCAGACTAACGCGCTCTTTTAATGAACCTACATAATGACCTACATGTAGGCGGCCAGTTGGTCTGTCACCTGTCAAAATAATCTTTTTCACAATAATCTCCGTTTATTTATTCTTTTGAAAGTTGAATTCAACTTTGAATACGACTTAACCAGATCTTAAATAAGAGGCTGTTTATGTGTACTATTTTACTAATACAAAAAGGAGTGGTAAACACTTATCAAAAACAGTCCATTATTATGCATGATCTTTAGGAAAGATCAGAATATTAAGCACTGACTGACATGATAAGTGTGAACTCTGATACATAAAGAGAATGTTAATTAAAATTTCTCAAAATAGAGAGGGGGATGCGGACAAAATCCTGGACACCTAAACGAGGTGATCTATGGCATATACA
>OLSQ01000552.1_pt1 | contig 36127 bp, 29 predicted proteins | sample 1672561 | NCBI WGS metagenome assembly OLSQ01 (sample SAMEA3136699, study PRJEB25190) | human gut metagenome | biome: human gut; feature: human-associated habitat; material: faeces | place: Austria | collected 2013
CAAAACGATAGATCGTATTGAGATACATCATCATGACAAATGGTGTTTCTTTGATCTCTTCTCTTAATTCTTTTACCATCTGAAAGATTCCCTTTAGTGTTGTACCACCTGCAAGTGAATGCTGGCTGGCTTCCTGAATGACAACACCCTCAGCGATCGGATCTGAGAATGGAATACCGATCTCGATCACATCTGCTCCTGCTTTTACCATAGCTCTGATATTTTCTTTTGTTGTTTCGTACCCATAATCTCCAGATACGATGTAAGTTACTAATGCTTTTTGCCCATTCTTTTTTCTATTCTCAAATGTCTCTCTAATTTTCATCTAACTGCACTCCTCTGTATCTTGCTACCTGATAAACGTCTTTGTCTCCACGGCCAGACAGACAGATAACGACTGACTGGTCTTTACTCATTGTTGGAACGATCTCCATTGCCGCTGCAACTGCATGAGATGATTCGATCGCAGGGATCACTCCTTCTGTTTTGGATAAATATTCAAAGGCTTTGACTGCCTGTTCATCTGTGATACTCATATATTCTGCTCTTCCGATTTCATGAAGATGTGCATGTTCTGGTCCGATTCCCGGATAATCAAGTCCTGCTGAAATAGAGTATACAGGATCGATCTGGCCTTCTTCGTTCTGTAAGAACAAACTCTTCATTCCATGAAAAATACCTTTACTTCCTTTTGCGATCGTTGCTGCATGATCTAACGTATCAATCCCTCTTCCAGCTGCTTCTGCCCCGATCAGTCTGACACTTTCATCTGGGATAAAGTCATAAAACATTCCCATTGCATTCGATCCGCCTCCTACACAAGCAAATACAGCATCTGGAAGTTTTCCTTCGATTTCTTTCATCTGTTCTTTTGTCTCTTCTCCGATGATCTTCTGGAAATCACGAACCATCGTTGGATATGGATGCGGTCCCATAACAGAACCGATGCAGTAAAATGTTGTCTCAATATTTGTAGCCCAGTCTCTCATTGCCTCGTTAATAGCATCTTTTAAAGTTCTTGTTCCACTCTCTACAGCATGAACTTTCGCTCCAAGAAGTTCCATACGGTATGCATTCAGACTCTGGCGTTCCACGTCTTCTGCTCCCATATATACAACACATTCCATGTCAAATAATGCTGCAACAGTCGCTGTAGCAACTCCGTGCTGTCCTGCACCTGTCTCTGCGATGATTCTTTTTTTCCCCATTCTCTTTGCAAGTAAGATCTGACCTAATACATTGTTGATCTTATGGGCACCTGTATGGTTCAAATCTTCTCGTTTTAAATATACTTTTGCCCCTCCAAGATCTTTTGTCATCTTCTCTGCGTAGTATAAAAGAGATGGACGGTTTGCGTAATCTCTGTATAACTGACGTAATTGGGCTAAGAATTCTGGGTCATTTTTGTATGTTTCATAAGCCTCATTTAACTCGTTTACCGCGTTCATTACAATTTCTGGTACATACTGTCCACCGTACTCTCCAAATCTTCCTATTTTATTCATGTCTTCCTCCTGTTATCTGCATGATTTCTTTCATTTTTTTCAAATCTTTGTATCCTTCCGTTTCGATTCCACTGGAAATGTCGATCCCGTATGGATGAACTTTTTTTGTGATTTCTTTTAGAAACTTTTTATCTATCTGATGATTTTTTAATTCATAATAAAGTTTTGTAAATCTGCCAATATGGTCTTTAATTCTTTTCTTAGCATAATCGACCATAGTGCCATTAGTAATAATGAATAACCAATCACTACTTTGTGCGAGCAATAATTCTCTAGCACATTGGTTTAAAGCAAGTTTTGTTAGTTCATCCTTTTCATTTGGAAATAAATGAGCAAGTTCCACCATTCTGTCACCAGCCTTGTGTAAATGTCTATGTACATAGTCATTTGTTGGATTAAGCCATACGCCATTATAACCATTTGCACCCCAACTAGAACGACATGGGGTAGATTCCTGCATTTCTGGATATTTATCAATATATTCACCTGGTGTAATTAATGCAAAATTACAATCATCATAATAAATTTTTTTAAATAAAGTATAAAGCCATAATGGTCCTTCATACCACCAATGTCCATAAAGTTCGGCATCATATGGACATAAAATAATAGGTGGTTTATCCATAGAAGGTGCAATTGCATTGATTTGTTTTTGTCGTGAATCGAAAAAATGACCAGCTTGTTTTTCAATAGAATCTAATGCCCATCTTGGATTATAATAATCTTTTTCACAGTCTTTTCCAGTAATTCTATAATATTTAATTCCAGTAGGTACTCTAGCACCATTTGAAGCAATATAAGGTTTAATATAATCATAATCTACATCATACCCAATATCACGGTAAAACTCTCTATAATTATAATCACCAGGATAGCCGTTGATAGAGCTCCAAACTTGACGAGAAGATTCTAAATCTCTACCAAATGCTACAACTCCTCCTGGAGATACAATAGGAGCTGCTGTTCCGTAAATAGGCGTAGGGTTTGCATATAAAATGCCATGAGTTTCAGTGATGATATATTCAATTCCAAACTCTTTTAAATATTTATCTATTTCTGGTATATAACCACATTCCGGAAGCCAAATTCCACGAGGTTTTCTTCCAAAATACTTTTCATAAGTTTGTACCCCTACTGCAATTTGAGCTTTGACAGTTTTTTCGTTAACAAATAAAATAGGAAAAAAACCATGAGTAGCACCACAAGTAATAATTTCTAACACACCAATATCTTGAAAATGTTTAAAGCCTTGTATGATATTACAATGATAGATATCTTTAAAAACATGTAAGTCATTAGAATATCTATCATAATAATATTTTGATAATTGATTTAATCTTTCATCATATTTGGTACGTTCTAATTCTTTTTCACATAGTTCGATATGAGTTTTTAAATATTTTATATAACGTTCTTGCAATAATGGATTATCAAGCATTGATAGAAGAGGAGGAGTGATGGACATGGTAATTCTAAAATCCACCTTTTCATCTTCTAATTTTTTGAAATTTAGTAATAATGGTATATAAGTTTCGCTCATCGCTTCAAAAAGCCATTGTTCTTCTAAATAATCTTCACTTTCTGGATGGTGAACAAATGGTAAATGAGCATGTAATACAAAGCTAACATATCCGTTTATTTGTTTCATTTGTAACTCCTTAATTTAAAATTGTTTAGGCAGGTAATAAATGCCTGCCTAGGTTATATGTGTTAAATTTAACTCCAAGATGAAGTAAAATTAGTTATTTTCTTATTTTTTAATTCATCTAAAAGATCTTCTTTATAAAGTTTATTATAAAAGTCATAAATATTGTAGAATTTATTAATACCAATTAATCTCATTGTGCTAATATTTTTTGTTGTAACTTTATTAGTTTTAATATTTTTAAAATGTATATTATCTGGAAGTTCCTCTAAAAGAATATGGTCATTAGGAAATTCTATTTGGTTAGAAGAAGAAACATATACATAATTATCTGTATTAGTATTTTCAATAACTTTTCTAGCAAGTTCAACTTTATAATTACAGTTAGCATCATCTACATTTATATACCAACTATTGGCAAAGTCATTAATTTCAACCTCAAAACTATAATTTTTAGTTAAATTATAGACTTTTAGAATTGGTTTAGTATTAGCAAAAAAGTTTTCACCATATTTTTCTACCAATTTATTTCTATCAGTATCAGAAATATCCCAATATACAAACAATATTTGAGGTGTTTGATATAAGATTTTTACAATAGTTTCATTATAACGGTATGGTAAATCGTAATACTCTGCAAGTATAGGGCTATCTAATTTCTTTTTTCTAGTACTAATTTTTGTGGTAGAAGTTTTTTTAGAACTTGTAGTACTTTTTTTAGTAGAAGTTGTAGTTTTTGATTTAGCTGTTTTATTACTTGACTTAGTACTAGAAGCTGCTTTTTTAGGTTTTGTAGTTTTTTTAGTAGTAGTTTTTTTTGCGGTAGTACTAGCTTTTTTTATTTTAGTTTCTTTTAATTCTTTAGTATCTTTTGTACTCTTTGGCATTAACCCAAATCCTCCTTAGTAAAAATAAATAATATTACCTACATAATATATCAAAAAAAGAATAAATACAATAGAAAAAGGCGAAATTCTAAAAAATATTTAACGAGTTTTTTACAAAAATTCACAATTTTAAATTAATAATGAAAAAATAAATAATACAGGGCTGGCGGATACGGTTAAATAAATTACATGTAGGGACGGACGCCTCTGTCCGCCCGAGCGGAATTTATTCCGCTTTTAAAAAATTCAAAAAGTTATAGTAATCACATAATTATTGCTTTTTTTTATGTATATATGATAAAATATCAGTATATTAAACAGGAGAAAATCAATATGGAATTAATAGATGATGTTAAATTTGTAAAAGGGGTTGGGCCCAATAGAGTAAAACTCTTAAACAAATTAAATATTTATAATTTAGAAGATTTAATTACATATTATCCAAGAGAATACGAAGACAGAAGCAAACCTAAAAAAATCGCAGAAACAGAAAATGGAGAAGAGAGCCTAATAGAAGGTGTTGTTACATCTCGTATGAGAGAAATAAGAACATATAAAAAACATATGACTATTTACAAACTTATAGTAAGAGATGAAACAGATTCATGTGAATTAGTATGGTATAATCAACCATATTTAAAAAAAATGTTTAAGCTAGGCGAAACTTATAGATTCTTTGGAAGGATAAACAAAAAAATAGGAATGACAGAAATGCTGTCTCCTGTATATGATATAGAAGGGAAAAACAAAAACACAGGAAGAATAATACCAATATACCCACTTACATATAACTTATCACAAAATACGCTAAGGCAAATTATAGAAAATGGTTTAAAATTAGCAGAAGATAAAATAGAAGAAACTTTGCCTGATTACATATTAGAAAAATATAAATTAATAGGATTAAAAGAAGCAACGAGAAAAATACATTTTCCAAATGAATTAATAGATTTTTCAAAAGCGAGAAATAGAATAGCTTTTGAGGAATTACTTACAATGCAGTTACTTCTTTTAAGTTTAAAAAATAAATATAAAAATATTGAAGAAGGAATAAAATTTGACTCAAATGTTAAAATGTCAGATGTAATAAATGATTTACCATTTAAATTAACAAAAGCACAAATGAGAGTATTAGAAGAAATTGATACAGATATGGAATCAAACAAAGCAATGAATAGATTACTTCAAGGAGATGTTGGGTCAGGAAAAACAATTGTTGCTATAATTGCAGCATATAAAGCAGTAAAATCTGGCTATCAAATGGCTATGATGGCGCCAACTTCTATACTTGCAACACAACACTTAGAAAATTTTAAAAATACATTAGAAAAGTATAATATAACTTGTGAGTTGTTATTAGGAAATACTAGTAAAAAAAAGAAAGAAGATATATTAAATAGATTAAAAGATGGAAAAATAGATATTATAATAGGTACGCATTCTTTACTAGAAGAAAATGTTGTATTTAAGAACCTAGGACTTGTTATTACAGATGAGCAACATAGATTTGGTGTAAGGCAAAGAAGCACTATTGTTTCAAAAGGAAAGAATCCAGATGTTTTAGTAATGACTGCAACTCCTATACCAAGAACACTAGCACTTATATTATATGGCGATTTAGATATATCTATAATAGATGAATTGCCACCTAATAGAAAAAAAATAGATACATTTGCAGTAAGAAAATCGCTAGAAGAAAGAATTAATAATTTTATAAAAAAACAAATAGATGAAGGTAGACAAGCTTATATAGTATGTCCATTAGTTGAAGAAAGCGAAGAAATAGAAGCAAAATCTGTTATGGAATTAGCTGAAAAATATAAAAATGAAATTTTTAAAGATTACAAAGTAGAATATTTGCATGGAAAAATGAAATCAAAAGAAAAAGATGAGATAATGCAAAAGTTCAAAGATGGGCAAATAGATATTTTAATTTCAACAACTGTAATAGAAGTAGGAGTAGATGTGCCTAATAGTAATATTATGGTAATAGAAAATGCAGAAAGATTTGGCCTAGCTCAATTACATCAATTAAGAGGTAGAGTAGGAAGAGGAGAATATAAATCATATTGTATATTAAAATATCAAGGAAACTCAGAATTAATAAGAAAAAGAATGCAAGTTATGCAAGATACAAATGATGGATTTGTTATTTCTGAAAAAGATTTAGAGCTAAGAGGCTCTGGAGAATTCTTTGGAACAAAGCAACATGGAATACCAGAATTTAAAGTAGCAAATTTATTTGAAGATTTAAAACTATTAAAATTAGTTCAAAGCTTAGCAATAAAAATTTTAGAAGAAGATTCACAACTAGAAAAAGAAAAAAATCTAAGATTAAAAAAAGTAGTGGAAAAGAAATTAGAAAACAGAATAGAAATATAAAATTTTCAGCCTACATTTTGAGCACTTTCTTTCCAAATTAGACCCTACAATACAAGGAGTAATCCGTATGCCTCAAAGGGCTGTCGGGCCCTAATTTTTCAAAAAAGTCTCAAAATAGTCTGAACTCAATAAATTATAAATTATTAACTATTCATTATTCACTATTAATTAGATTATATGTAGGGGCGGACGCCTCTGTCCGCCCACGCTACTTGCATTCGAATGGTATAATAAGAATAATAGGAGAGAAAAAATGGGAAAATTAATTTTAGAAATAGTAGGTTTAATAATTGCAGCATTGGGAGTAATAATGATTTTTGATGCTAGATATTTAACAAAAAGATTTTTTGGATTTGGAGACCAAAATGATGCAACATTAGGTTTTAAAATATTAGGATTTGTAATTGCAATTGTTGGAGCACTTATTATATTTTTTGTTAAATAGGGAAAATCAAATTTTTCTATTTAACAAAAATGAATATAATTGCTATTGCCTTAAATTTGTTTATTAAATATAAAGGAGAGTACATATGAAAATAGGAATAGATATAGGTGGAAGTCATATAGGAGTAGGTATTGTAAATGATCAAAATTTAATAATAAGAAAAAAAGAACATGAATGGACCAAAACAGAGAAAAAGAATTTATATGATAATATGATAAAATATTGCATTGATTACATTGAACAAATCTGTAAAGAAGAAAATATAGATGTGCATCAAATTGAAAGTGTTGGAATAGGATTTCCAAATAAAAAAATAAAAGATGGAATAATTTATACTCCAGAAAGAGAAATAAACATACCAAGAGAAATAATAAACAAATATAATATTAAGGCATACTTAAAAAATGATGTAAAATGCTCAGGACTTTGCGAAAAAACAATAGGAAATTTAAAAGATTATAATAATGCATTGTTTATAACATTAGGAACTGGAATTGGTGGAGCATATTATTATCAAAATAAATTAGTAGTACCTAATACATATCAAGGATTTGAAGTTGGACATATGATTATTAAAGCAGGCGGAAAAAAATGTAGATGCGGAAATAGAGGATGCTTTGAAGAATATGCTTCAATGAATGCATTTAGAAGTAAATTTAAAAAACTATATAATTTAGAAAAAGTAAATAGCAAGATTGTTTTAGAAATTTATAAAAGCAAAGAAAAAGAAGAAGAATTATTAAAAATAATAGAGGAATATATAGAATATTTATCAATAGGACTAAGCAATTTAATATACATTTTTGAACCAGACGCAATTTGCATAGGAGGAAGTTTTGTCCACTACGAAGAAATATTCTTAGAAAAGCTAAAAATAAACCTAAAGGAAAAATTTAAAAATAGAGAAATACCTTCTATTTTATTAGCTAAATATGCAAATGATGCAGGAATTATAGGCGCATCAATGTTAGAAAACAATTAGCCTTCCAATCTTATAAATTCAAAGATTTGACATAATTACTTAGATAGTGTATAATATAAAAAGTGATTACCAATATTAGGTAAAGAAGAGATTAAAGTTTAAATAAAATATATTAAATGAGATTCGGAATAATAATTATAGAAAGAGTTATAAATAAAAAATATGTATGCACGGAAATTTATGATACATATTATTATTGTAATTTATATATCAACAATTAAAGAATAGTTTAATATATTTAAACTATTTTTTTATATAATAAAATTATATAGAAAAAACTCGGATACAATAAGATAGAAAGGAAGAAAAAATTAATGTCAGAAAACAATGAAACAAAAGAAGTTCTACAACCAAAGGAAGAGAGAACTAAAAAAAGAAGAACACCATATAAAAAAGGGTATGTAAAAAAAGCATCTAATGCAAAAATTACATCAAAAGAGAACACAAAAACTACAGAAAATGTTAAAAAAAGAAAACCTAGAGAAAAAAAGGTTACAAAAAAGAATGATGATTTAGAATTTAGATTTAAAGGAAGTCCATTAAAAATAATACCTTTAGGAGGTTTACTAGAAGTAGGAAAAAACATAACAGTTTTTGAATACGAAGATGAAATAGTTATAGTGGATTGTGGTTTAGCTTTCCCAGAAGATGAAATGCTAGGAGTAGACTTGGTAATACCAGATATTACTTACCTTGAAAAGAACAAAGAGAAAATAAAGGGATTAGTAATAACTCATGGACACGAAGACCATATTGGAGCAATTCCATATTTATTAAAACAAATAAATGTGCCGATCTATGCTACTAAATTAACCGCAGGATTAATAAAAAACAAATTAGAAGAACATAAGTTAGTAAGAAGTACAAAATTAAAAATTGTAAAACAGGGTGAAAAAATAAATCTTGGAAAAATGAAAGTAGAATTTATAAGAAGTTCTCATAGTATACCAGATTCTGTAGCATTAGCTATTCACACTCCAGTAGGAGTTATTGTTCATACAGGAGATTTCAAAATAGATTATACTCCAATAGATGGAGAAAAAATGGATTTTGGTAGACTTGCAGAATTAGGAAATAAAGGAGTACTTGCATTACTTTCAGATAGTACAAATGCAGAGAGAAAAGACTTTACAATGTCAGAAAGTTCTGTTGGAGAAGTTTTAGACAAATTATTTTTGAATTGTACTAAAAGAATAGTAGTAGCTACTTTTGCATCAAATGTTCATAGAGTTCAACAAATCGTAAACTCTGCAGTTAAATATGGTAGAAAAGTATCTGTATGTGGAAGAAGTATGATTAATGTTATAAAAACGGCAATGGAACTAGGATACATGAATGTTCCAGAAAATACTTTTATAGATATTGATATGATAAAAAATTATACAGATGACCAATTAGTTATCTTAACAACTGGAAGCCAAGGGGAAGCCATGTCTGCTTTAACTAGAATGGCTTCAGGAGAGCATAGAAAAGTAGAAATTACACCAAATGATTTAGTAATTATATCTGCAAATCCAATTCCAGGAAACGAAAAATATGTTTCAAAAGTTATAGATGATTTAATGCAAATAGGAGCAGAAGTTGTTTATAGTTCACTAGAAGCAATACATGTTTCTGGACATGCATGCCAAGAAGAACAAAAACTTATGTTATCATTAGTAAGACCTAAATATTTCTTACCAGTTCATGGTGAATACAGACAATTAATAGCACATGCAAAAACAGCTATGAAAGTAGGAATGTTACCAGAAAATATTTTCATTATGAATAATGGTAGAGTAATGGAATTAACACAAAACTCAGCCAAAATGGTTGGTACGGTTCAATCTGGTAGAGTGTTAGTAGATGGTTTAGGAATAGGTGATGTTGGAAGTGTAGTTTTAAGAGATAGGCAACATTTATCACAAGATGGATTAATTGTTATAGTTTTAACAATGGATTCATCAACAGGAGAGGTAATTTCAGGACCAGATGTTATATCTAGAGGATTTGTATATGTAAGGGAATCTGAAAATTTAATGGATGAAGTAAAAAGAGTAGTTCAAAGAGAATTATATAAATGCGAAGAAAAAGGAATAAAAGATTGGTCAGGAATTAAATCTAATTTAAAAGATGGGTTAAGAGATTATATATTTACTAAAACCAAAAGGAACCCAATGATTTTACCAATCATTATGGATGTATAAAGAATAATTTATAAAATTTTGTTTATTACTTGTTTCTTTTATAAATAGTTAGTATAATACAAAATATAAAATATTTTAGAAAGGAATAAAAAAATGGATTATAAAGATTTAGCAGATTTAATATTTCCAAATGCAAAGGACATTTCATATTACGAAGAAAAATATCCCAAAAGAAATTTACCAGAAGGAGCAATAGTTACTAGATTTGCGCCAAGTCCTACAGGTTTTGTGCATATAGGAGGTTTGTACCAAGCATTAGTTGCAAGAACAGCAGCTTCTAATAGTAAAGGAGTATTCTTTTTAAGAATAGAAGATACAGACCAAAAAAGGGAAATTGAAAATGGTGTTACAGGAATTGTTAAATCTTTGCAAGATTTTGATATGAGCCCAGATGAAGGACAAATATCGGAAGATAAAGAAATTGGAAATTATGGACCTTATAAACAAAGTAATAGAAAAGAAATATATGAAGCATATGCTAAATATATGATTTCTATGGGAAAGGCTTACCCTTGTTTTGCAACAGCAGAAGAATTAGATGAAATGAGAAAAACTCAAGAAGCCGCTAAAGTTAGACCTGGATATTATGGGGTATGGGCTAAATATAGAAATTTACCAATAGACGAAGCAATAGAAAAAATTAAAGCAGGAATTCCATATATAATTAGATTTAGATCACCAGGAAGAGAAGATAGAAGAATAAAACATAAAGATGTTATAAAGGGAAATGTAGATTTTCCAGAAAATGACCAAGATATTGTAATAATAAAAGCAGATGGACTACCAACTTATCACTTTGCTCATGTTGTAGATGACCACTTAATGCATACAACACATGTAATAAGAAGTGATGAATGGCTATCATCTGTACCACTTCATTTACAATTATTTCAAGAAATAGGATTTATAGCTCCTAAGTATTGTCATATAGCGCCAATAATGAAAAATGATAATGGGAATAAGCGTAAATTAAGTAAAAGAAAAGATCCAGAAGCAGCAGTTAGTTATTATGATGAACAAGGAATACCAAGTTTGGCTGTAAAAGAATATTTACTAAATATTGCAAATTCTAGTTTTGAGAACTGGAGAAGACAAAACAAAAACGCAGATATATCAGAATTTGATTTTCAATTAAATAAAATGAGTGTAAGTGGAGCTTTATTTGATATGATAAAACTTTTAGATGTTTCTAAAATTGTAATATCTAAAAAAACAGCAGAAGAAGTTTATGAAGAAGGCTTAAAATGGGCTAAAAAATATAATCAAGAATTAGCAAAGCTATTAGAAAAAGACAAAGCCTATACACTAAAAATTTTAGGAATAGAAAGAGGAAACGAAAAACCAAGAAAAGATATAGCAAAATGGTCAGACTTAAAAGATAATATAGGATATATGTTTGATGAAGAATTTGAAAAAATAAGAGGAAACTATGAATTGCAAAAAATTAAAGACAAAGAAAAAATCAAACAAATATTAAATATATATGCAGAAAAATATTTTGATATAAATGATGACAAGCAAACATGGTTTAATAAGTTAAAAGATTTAGCAGAAGAATTTGGATATGCAAGAGAAGTAAAAGAATTTAAAGCAAATCCAGAAAAATATGAAGCACATGTTGGAGATATAAGTACACTAATAAGAATAGCTTTAACAGATAAAACTAATACACCAGATTTATATGAAATAATAAAAGTTTTAGGAAAAGACACAGTAATAAAAAGATTAAAAGAATTTATCTAAGAGGGGAACCAAAAAGGGTCAGACCCTTTTTGGTCCCCCCTTTTTTTCAAGAGGTTTAAATTATGGAATATAATGTAGGAGATATTGTAAGAACTAAAAAAGTACATCCATGTGGAAGCAAAATTTGGAAAATCACAAGAGTTGGTGTGGATTTTAAATTAGAATGCCAAGGTTGTGGCCATGTAATAATGGTAGAACGACCAAAGGCATTAAAAATGATTACAAAAATAGAAAAAAGATGCGAAGAAAATTAAATCTTCGCATCTTTTTGATTATTCCTCAAATAAGGAATGACGAGATTTGGCAATTGCACGACCTTTAAGAATAAAATGAATTTCAGAATCTTTTATTTTTAAAAATTCACGAAGTTCTTTTAATTCTTCCGAATTAAGAGTTTGTAACTGCTTCGAACTTGAATTGGTTAAAATCTCAACAATCCGTTCTATTGTCATCTTTATACCTCCAATCTAGACTCGTCTAGTTATTTGTAATAACCATTATACAACATTTTTAATAAAAAATCAAACATTGATAAATAGGAATTTAAATGATATAATCACAATATAATAAAACTTAAGGAAGTGATTTTAGTGAATAAATATGACATTATTGTTGTAGGAGCTGGACCAAGCGCAGCTTTCTTTGCCTTTGAAATGACCAAATTAGATAAGAATAAGAAGATATTATTAATAGAGCAAGGAAGAAAAGTAGAAGAAAGATACTGCCCAATTGAAAAATTAGGGAAATGTACCCAATGTAAGCCTATGTGTAACATAACTTGTGGCTTTTCTGGAGCAGGTGCCTTCTCAGACGGAAAATTATCATTATATAATAAAGAAGATAATGATATTTATGTTGGCGGAGATTTACATGAATATATAGGAATAGAAAACACTAAAAAACTAATTGATTATACAGATAAAATATATTTGGAATTTGGAGCAGATAAAAAGTTAGAGGGAACAGAATATAAAGAAGAAGTTAAAAAAATAGCAAATAAAGCTAAAAAAGAAGATATAAATTTAGTAAATATACCAATAAGACATTTAGGAACTGAAAAGAGTCATGAATTATATGGAAGAATAGAAAAATATTTACTAGAAAATGGAATAGAAATAGAATTTAATACTCAAGTACATGATTTAATAATAGAAAATAATAAAGTAAAAGGGGTAAAAGTAAGACAATCTAAATATGCATATGATGAAGAATATAAAGAAGATAGAGAAATAAATGCAGATAAAGTAATATTAGCCGTTGGAAGAAAAGGTGCTAATTGGTTAGTAAATATGTGTGAAAAGCATAATATAAAAACAAAAGCTGGTACAGTTGATATAGGGGTTAGATATGAATTGCCAGATAGTGTAATGAAAGATATTAATAAATATATGTATGAAGGAAAGTTTATTTCTAGGCCAGGACCTTTTAAGGATAAAGTTAGAACTTTTTGCCAAAATCCAAGTGGATTTGTTTCTACAGAAGTTTATGATAATAATATAACACTAGTAAATGGACATTCATATAAAGAAAAAAAGAGCACAAATACAAATTTAGCTCTTTTAGTATCTCACAATTTTAATTATCCATTTAATAAGCCAATAGAATATGGAAGAAATGTGGCCAAAAATCTAAATGCATTAGGTAATGGAAATATTGTAGTACAAAGGTTGGGAGATATTTATAGAGGTAAAAGAACATGGGAAGAAGAACTAAAAAATAATTCTGTAGTACCAACTCTAAAAACAGCCGTTGCTGGAGATATAACATTTGCATTAGGATATAGAACAATGACAGATATTTTGCAATTTATAAGGAGTTTAGATAAAGTGGTAGAAGGTTTTGCAAATCCAGACAATTTACTATATGGACCAGAAATTAAGTTTTATAGTAATAAGATAGATATAAACAACAACTTTGAAACTAGTGTAAATGGTTTATATTCAATAGGCGATGGTGGAGGATTAACAAGAGGATTAATGATGGCATCTTGTGCAGGTGTACAAACAGCAAGAAACATAGTAGCAATTAAATAATATTTAAATAAAAGGAGAAAACATGGGAAGCGTTAAATGGACTAAAGAACAGCTAGATGCAATAAATGAAGATAGAAATAATGTATTAGTTGCAGCAGCAGCGGGAAGCGGCAAAACAGCTGTATTAGTAGAACGCATTATAGATAAAATTATAAACAAAAATATAGATATAAATAACATATTAGTGGTTACTTTTACAAATGCAGCAGCTGCAGAAATGAGAGAAAGAGTATTAGAGGCTATCTACAAAAAAATGGATCAGGAGCCCAATAATGAGAGATTAGCTAAACAAATAATGCTCTTATCAAAAGCTAATATTTGTACTATAGATTCTTTTTGTTTAGATGTTGTAAAAAACAATTTTTATGAATTAGGAATTTCTCCAAATTTTAGAATAGCTGATACAGCAGAATTAGAAATTTTAAAACAAGAAACTTTAGAAGACTTGTTTGAAGAAAAATACGAAACAAAAGATTCCAAATTTTTAAAATTATTAGAGGCATATGCAACATATTTATCAGATAATCCATTAAAAGAATTGGTAGTTAATATATATAATTTTATACAAAGTAATCCTTTTCCTAAAGATTGGCTTAATCAAAAAGTTGAAGAATTTAATATAAAAGATAATTTAGAAAAGGATTTTTCACAAAATTTGTGGGGAGAAATAATATTAAAAAATATCAAAGAAGAAATATTTGATTGCAAACTAAAGCTTAAACAAATACAAAAAGAGCTAGAAAAATTTAGCGAATTAGAAAAATTTTCGAATATAATAAAATTAGATATAGAAGTAATGGATAAAGTTTTAAAAACAACACTATGGGATGAAATTTTTGACTTAATAAACATTTTAAAGTTTGAAAAATGGCCAGTAGATAAAAAGATTACATTAGAAGAAAAAAATATTGCAAAAGATAAAAGAGACAAAATAAAAAAACAATTTAATAAAAGTATCGAAATAATAAATTGTACATCTAAAGAAGCAAATTTAGATATATATAATATGTATGAATTATTGCAAAATCTAAAAGAAGTTATATTTGACTTTGACCAACTATTTAATAAAAATAAAGCAGAAAAAAACATTGTAGATTTTAATGATATTGAACATTTTGCGCTTAATATATTACTAAAAAAAGGTGAAAACGGAGAATATAATCCAACAGAGGTAGCTAAAAAATATAGAGAGAAGTTTAATGAAATAGCAATAGATGAATATCAGGATTCAAATTTAGTACAAGAATATATACTAAAAAGTGTATCTAATGGAAGAAATATGTTTATGGTAGGAGATGTTAAGCAAAGTATTTATAAATTTAGGCAGGCATGTCCAGAATTATTTTTGCAGAAATATAATAAATATATTATAGAAAAAGATTACACAAAAGATAGTATTACAGACGGAATAAAGATACAATTATTTAAAAACTTTAGAAGTAGAGAGAATATTTTAAATACTACAAATGAAATTTTTTACAATATAATGTCAAGAGAATTAGGAGATATTGAATATAATGAGGATGAATTTTTAAATATAGGAGCAACCTTTGAAGAAACTAATCAAGAGATTATTGCAACAAATACAAAGGTACATATAATAGAAAATGCAGATTTAAATGACGAAATATTACCAGAAGAACAGATAGAAAATATAGAATTAGAAGCAAAATTTGTAGCAAAGAAAATTAAGGATATAATTGATTCTAAAAAAGTTGTTTTTGATAAAAAGGTGGGATATAGACCGGTAACTTATAAAGATATAGTTATTTTATTAAGAGCAACAAAACAAAAAGCAAATATATTTGAAAAAGAAATATCAAAATATGGTATGCCAGTTTTTTCAGATACTTCAGCAGAATATTTAGATTCAATAGAAATTCAAACAATAATGAACTTATTAAAAACTTTAGATAACCCAATGCAAGACATACCACTTGTTACGGTTCTTAGAAGTTTTATAGGAGGTTTTACAGATAACGAACTTATTAAAATAAGAGTAGATACTAATAGAAATATTAGTTTTTATGAGTCTATGAAACAATATATAAAGCAAAAAGAAGATATAGATGATATATTAAAGACTAAAATACAAGATTTTTTAAATAGAATAGAAAAATGGCAAAGTGAGACAGAATATCAAGATTTAGATGAATTTATATGGAAAATTTATGAGGAAACAGGATATTATGATTATGTAGGCCTAATGCCAAATGGCTTATTAAGACAAGCAAATTTAAGATCTTTGTTTGAAAAAGCAAAGCAGTATGAACAAGCAAGCTTTAAAGGCCTTTATAATTTCATTAATTTTATAGATAAGTTAAAAAATTCAAGTGGCGACTTATCTTCAGCAAAACTAATTGGTGAAAACGAAAATGTAATTAGAATTATGAGTATTCATAAAAGTAAAGGATTAGAATTCCCTATTGTATTTTTATGTTGTGCTAATAAAAATTTTAATATGCAAGATTTAAATGCACCAATAATATTACATCAAGAATTAGGTATTGGAGTAAATTATATAGATGTAGATAAAAAAATACAGTATAATACCTTTTCAAAAGAAGCAATAAAAATAATAACAAAAAATGAATTATTATCAGAAGAAATGAGAGTATTGTATGTAGCTCTAACAAGAGCAAAAGAGCAATTAATTGTTACGGGAGTTACTAAAAATGCAATAGAAGATATAGAAGAAAAAAAGGAAAATTTAAATTTATATAGCCAAAGTAAGATAAATAAAAACATATTAAAAAAATATAAATCTTACTTGGATTGGATTGAATTAGTAGCCCTAAACAATAACTCAGGAAATAATATAGAATTATGCATAGAGAAAAAAGAAAGTATAATAAAACAAGAAAAAGATTCTAAAGAAAATGAAGATGAAAGAGATATTAAAGATATATTAAAACATACTGAAGGACTAAAAGAAAATGAGAATATTATAAATAAATTAGAATGGAAATACCCTAACATAGAAAGAAGCAAAATGGAAGCCAAAACATCTGTAAGTAAAATAAAATCTGGTAATACTATTATAAAAACAAACGAGCCAAATTTTATAAACGAAAAAGAAAGTATAAGCAATGCACGAAAAGGTACTATAATACATTTATGTATGCAAAAATTAAATATAGAAGAAGAACAAACAAAGGAAACAATAGAAAATTTATTAAATATGCTAGAAAGCAAAGGCTTTATAACTAGTCAAGAAAGATTAAACATAGATACTTCAAAAGTGTATAATTTTACAAAATCTAATATATGGAAAGAACTAAAGCAAGCTAAAGTAGTAGAAAGAGAGAAAACTTTTTATATAAACATACCTGCTAAAGAAATATATAATGAAGATGTAGAAGATAAAATATTAGTGCAAGGTATTATAGATTTATACTACATAAATAAAGAAGATGAGCTAATATTGGTAGATTATAAAACAGATTATATAAAAAATGATATAGAGTTAATAGGAAAATATAAAATACAATTAGAGTTATATAAAAAAGCATTAGAAGGTGCATTAAACAAAAAAGTAGATAGAGTATATATTTATTCTACTTGTTTAAACAAAGAGATAGAAGTTAAATAAAAATTAGCACTATTTACAATTGTAATAAAATATTGTATAATTTTAAAAATATTATTAGGAGAGACTTATGAAGAGATTAAAAACTTTTTTGATATATGTAATTTTAATCGTTGCTTTTACGGCATTATCAGATTTTTTAATTTATATGGCATTAAAAGGAACATATAACCATATAAATACAAATATATTAGCAAAAGATATAAGCATAAATGTTGCAGAAAGCAAAGCTACATATATAAATGGATATGTAAAAGGAAATATATATAACGATACAAATGGAGTGTTAAACAAATATATAAAAATGGACTTTTATTCTAAAAGAAATGTACATCTTGGAACAAAATATGTAAAAGTAGAAAATCTAGAGCAAGGAAAAAACATGAACTTTGAGATGTGGTTTAAATTCCAAGATGTAAAATATTGCAACATCTCAGTAGTTGATAATGCTGAAAATTCTACAAGCGAAGAATTTATATCAGAAGAAACAAAGTATTCTCTAGTACTTGGAAGCTTAGTTTTATTATATTTTTTATAAAATAATAAAAGTACTTGATATTTTTAAAAACTTGTAATATAATTGTAACGAATTTGTAATAATAAAGAAACAAATCGTTACAATTTTTATTTACAAAAAGGAGTTGTGCTAAGCATGTTTTTCTTTGGACAAGATATAGGAATAGATTTAGGAACAGCTACAGTAATTGCATACATAAAAGGAAAAGGAATTGTATTAAGAGAACCATCTGTAGTTGCTGTAGACAATAACACAGGAGATGTATTAGCAGTAGGGCAAGAAGCTAGAAGAATGCTAGGAAGAACACCAGGAAATATTGTTGCTACAAGACCATTAAAAGATGGAGTAATATCAGACTATACTGTAACAGAAAAAATGTTAAAGTATTTTATAAACAAAATAGGAGGAAAATCTGTTTTTGCACCTAGAATCATGATATGCATACCTTCACAAGTTACAGAAGTAGAAAAAAAAGCAGTTATAGATGCAGCTTCTCAAGCAGGTGCTAGAAAAGTATTTTTAATAGAAGAACCAATAGCAGCAGCAATCGGTGCAGGTATAGATATTGCAAAACCATGTGGAAATATGATTGTAGATATAGGCGGAGGTACAACAGATATTGCAGTTATATCATTAGGCGGATCAGTAGTCAGTTCTTCTATAAAAGTGGCAGGAGATAAATTTGACGAAGCAATAGTTAAATATATAAAAAGAAAACACAATGTAATTATAGGAGATAGAACAGCAGAAGAATTAAAAGTAAATATTGGTTGTGTATATCCTAAGATACAAGATGTAGAAATGGATGTTAGAGGTAGAGACTTAGGAACAGGACTTCCTAGAACATTAACTATTTCTTCTAGTGAAATGATGGAAGCATTACTTGAAACAGCAATGATGATAGTAGATGCAGTTCATGGAGTATTAGAAAAAACACCACCAGAACTTGCAGCTGATATAAGTGATAAAGGTATATATATGACAGGAGGAGGAAGTCTTTTAGACGGGCTAGATAAATTACTACAAGAAAAAACAGGTATCAATGTTATGATAGCACAAGACACTGTTTCATGTGTAGCTTTAGGAACAGGAAAAGCATTAGATAATTTAGATACATTAGATGGAAGAATGAGAAAATAATTAAAATTATTTATATACTACAAAATATGGGATGAGTTTTTGCTCACCCATATTTTGTATAAATGAAAAGGAAATAAGAAATGGAAAATAAAACACAAAAAACAATTGCATTTTGTACATTACGGATGCAAAGTAAACCAATACGAAACAAATGCAATGGAACAAAAATTTATACAAGCTGGTTATAAAATAGTTAAATTTAATGAAAAAGCAGATATATATGTAATAAATACATGCACAGTAACTAATATGTCAGATAAAAAATCTAGACAAATGATAAGAAAAGCAAAACAATTAAATAAAGATGCAATTGTTGTAGCTGTTGGATGCTATGTACAAACTGCTAAGGAGAAACTAGAAAACATAGAAGAATTGGACTTAATACTTGGAAACAACGAGAAAAAAGATATAGTAAAATATGTTGAAGAACATAAAAACGGTACAAAACAAATTAAGTATAATGATGTTTTACATCAAGAAGAATATGATGAATATGGATTTGTAACACATATTGAACAAACAAGGGCAATTGTAAAAATTCAAGATGGATGTGATAGGTTTTGTTCATATTGTGCAATACCATATGCAAGAGGAAGAGTTAGAAGCAGAAAAAAAGAAAACATAATAGAAGAAATAACTAAACTTGCATTAGATGGAATAAAAGAAGTGGTTATTACTGGAATACATATTGCATCATATGGAAAAGACTTAAAAGAAGATATCACTTTAATAGATGTGTTGGAAAAAATAAATGAAATTGATGGAATAAAAAGAATAAGATTGGGTTCTTTAGAACCTACAATTATAACAAAAGATTTTTTACAAAGACTTAGCAAATTAGACAAAATATGTCATCATTTTCATTTATCACTTCAAAGCGGGTGCAATGAAACATTGCAAAGAATGAACAGAAAATATACAACAGAAGAATTTAAAAATGTTGTGGAAATGCTAAGAGAAACATATGAAGATGTAATGCTAACAACAGATATCATAGTAGGATTTCCAGGTGAAACAGAAGAAGAATTCGAAAAAACTTATAATTTTCTTAGTGATATTAATTTTTATAAAATGCATGTTTTTAAATATTCAAAAAGAAATGGAACCAAAGCAGCTTTGATGCCAAATCAAGTTTCACCTATATTGCAAGAGCAAAGAAGTAAAAAATTAATTGAACTTTCAAAAGAAAACCAAGATAAATATAACAGTGAATATATAGGAAAAGAAGTAACAGTACTATTTGAAGAGGAAAATGGAGAATACATAAAGGGACATACAGCTAATTATTTGGTTGTAAATATAAAAGGAAATATAGCAAAATTGCATAATGAAATTGTTAAAGTTAAGATAACTAGCATATTAGGCGAAGAATTAATAGGAACAATGTAATATAAATGTAACCAAACTGTAACAAACATTTAACACAAAAACTATTGAAAAAAGTGGAGTTTTGTAATATAAATATATCAACACAGTATAATAAATATTACTAAAGAGGAGGAAGAAATATGAGCGATATGTTTAAACCAGTTGAAACAACTTTACCAGTAAAACAAAGTTTTTGGGGAAATTTCAAAGCATTTTGGTTACAAGAAGTAGATATAGAATTAACACCAAAACAACAAAAAATAGAAAAAGAAATTAATGAATTCTTATATCAAGAAGTTACATGGCAAAAAATACATGATTTCTTATTTCAAGAAGTTACATTTGGAAAAAAGAAAAAACAAGAACAACCAGTGCAAGAAACTATAGTAAATGAATAAAAATTTAAAAAGAATACTTTACAAGTATTCTTTTTTGATATAAAATAATATAGTCTTAGAAAGACTATATTATTTACGGATACACATTTTAATTGTATCGGGAATGGAGGAAATTATGGCAGTTAAAGTTGCTATTAATGGTTTTGGACGCATAGGTCGTCTTGCATTTAGACAAATGTTTGGAGCAGAAGGATATGAAATCGTTGCAATAAACGATTTAACTAGTCCTAAAATGTTAGCTCACTTATTAAAATATGACTCAGCACAAAAAAGATATGAAAAAGCTGATACAGTAGTTGCAGGAGAAGATTCAATTACTGTAGATGGTAAAACTATAAAAATATATGCTGAAAAGGATGCAAACAATTTACCTTGGGGAGAAATAGGAGTAGATGTTGTTTTAGAGTGTACAGGATTTTACACAACTAAAGAAAAAGCAACAGCACATATAAATGCAGGTGCAAAAAAAGTAGTTATATCAGCACCAGCTGGTAAAGATCTACCAACAATAGTATATGGAGTAAACGAGAAAATTTTAACACCAGATGATAAAATTATTTCAGCAGCTTCTTGTACTACAAACTGTTTAGCACCAATGACAAAAGCACTAAATGATTTCGCACCAATTCAATCAGGAATAATGACTACAGTTCATGCTTATACAGGAGATCAAATGCTACTTGATGGACCACACAGAAAAGAAGATTTAAGAAGAGCAAGAGCAGCTGCAGTAAATATTGTTCCAAATTCAACAGGTGCTGCAAAAGCAATAGGATTAGTTATACCAGAACTAAATGGAAAATTAATAGGATCAGCACAAAGAGTTCCAGTTCCAACAGGTTCTACAACAATATTAATAGCTGTTGTTAAAGGCGAAGATATAACAGTAGAAAAAATAAATGCTGCTATGAAATCACAAGAAAGTGCATCATTTGGATATACAGAAGAACCTTTAGTATCTTCAGATATTATAGGTATAACATATGGATCATTATTTGATGCTACACAAACAATGGTGACAAAAATAGATGAAGGTTTATATCAAGTTCAAGTTGTTTCTTGGTATGATAACGAAAATTCGTATACTAGCCAAATGGTTAGAACTATAAAATATTTTGCTGAATTAGGCTAGAAATAAATGTTAAAAATATAAAAGAGAATGGGGGTTGGAGTTTCGTGTTTGGATTTTTATATTTAATGTTTTGAATTATATCAAAACACAAAATACCAAATACTAAATTCTGATCTCTAATTTTATATAAATAAAATTGGAGGTTTTTTAAATGAATAAAAAGACAGTTAGAGATATTGATGTTAATGGAAAAAAAGTATTAGTTAGATGTGATTTTAATGTTCCACAAACAGAAGATGGAACTATTACAGACAATAGAAGAATAGTATCAGCACTAGATACTATAAAATATTTAATAGAACATAATGCAAAAGTTATATTATGCTCTCACTTAGGAAGGCCAAAAGGAGAATTTAAAAAAGAATTTTCACTAGCACCAATAGCAAAAGAATTATCAAAATTATTAGGAAAAGAAGTAAAACTTGCTAAAGATGTTATAGGAGAAGATGCAAAAGAATTAACAAATAATATGCAAAATGGAGATGTTGTTCTTCTAGAAAATGTTAGATTTCATAGAGAAGAAACAGATAATGATCCAGAATTTGCTAAGAAACTTGCATCACTTGCAGATATATATGTAAATGATGCATTTGGAACAGCACATAGAGCACATGCTTCTACTGCTGGAGTTGCAGCATATTTACCAGCAGTTTCAGGATTTCTAATTGAAAAAGAAATTAATTTTATGGGAGACGCATTAGAAAACCCAGAAAGACCATTTATGGCTATATTAGGAGGAAAAAAAGTTTCTGATAAAATTGGTGTTATTGAAAGTTTATTAGAAAAAGTAGATACTCTTTTAATAGGTGGAGCTATGGCATATACATTCTTTAAATCAATGGGATATGGAGTAGGAAATTCTATTTGCGAATTAGATAAATTAGATTTAGCACAAGATATAATGAAAAAAGCAAAAGAAAAAGGTGTTAAATTAATGTTACCAGTAGATACAAAAGTTGGTAAAGAATTTAAACCAGATACAGAAAGTAAAGTAGTAAAATTTAGTGAAATTCCTGATGGATGGGAAGGATTTGATATCGGACCAGAAACAATTGAGATGTATGTTGAAGAATTACAAAAAGCAAAAACCGTTGTATGGAATGGACCTTTAGGATTATCTGAATTTGAACAATTTGCAACAGGAACAGACACAATTGCTAAAATGCTATCAGAGTCAGATGCAATAACAATTATAGGTGGAGGAGATTCTGCAGCAGCAATTGAAAGAATGGGTCTTTCAGATAAATTTTCACACATTTCAACAGGTGGTGGAGCATCATTAGAATTCTTAGAAGGAAAAAAACTTCCAGGAATAGAATGTTTATTAGATAAATAAAAATTAAAAATGAATAATACACATGTATGGGCGGAACCATGTGTCCGCCCGTGCTACGAAGAAATACTAAATATTATAGGAGGTCTAAAATGAGAAAAAAAGTAATAGCTGGGAACTGGAAGATGAACATGCTTCCAAATGAAACTATAGAATATATAGAAAAATTTGAAAAGCTAGTAAAAGATACACAAAATGAAGTTATATTGTGTGTACCATATACTGATTTATTTTATGCTTTACTTTCAGCACAAAACACAAACATTAAAATAGGTGCACAAAATATGCACTTTGCAGAAAATGGAGCATACACTGGAGAAGTTTCAGGTAAAATGCTTAAATCAATAGGAGTAGAATATGTAATTATAGGTCACTCAGAAAGAAGACAATATTTTAATGAAACAGACGAAACTGTTAACAAAAAAATAAAAGCAGCATTTGAAAATGAATTAAAACCAATAGTTTGTGTAGGTGAAACTTTAGAACAAAAAGAAACTGGTAAAACAGCAGAAATTATAACAACCCAAACTAAATTAGCTCTAGATGGACTTAGCAATGAACAAGTAAGAAATACAATTATAGCATATGAACCAATATGGGCTATTGGAACTGGAAAAACAGCTACTTCAGAAGATGCTAATAATAGTATAAAAGAAATAAGAAAAGAAATTGAAAAAATATATGGAAAAGATATAGCAGAATGTGTTATAATACAATACGGCGGTAGCGTAAAATCATCAAATGCAAAAGAACTTTTTGAAACATCAGACATAGATGGCGGATTAGTTGGTGGTGCAAGTTTAAAGCCAGATGAGTTTGCAAAAATTGTAAACAGTATTTAGAAAAGAGGGAAAAAAACAAAAATGGACAAAAAACTAACAATGCTAATGATATTAGATGGGTTTGGAAAAAATCCAAATAAAGAAGGTAATGCAATAGAGTTAGCAAACACACCTAATATTGATGAACTAATGAAAAAAAATCCAACTACAACTATCTACACAAGTGGATTAGCAGTAGGATTACCAGAAGGACAAATGGGAAATTCAGAAGTTGGACATACAAATATTGGGGCAGGTAGAATAGTATACCAAGAATTAACTAGAATTACAAAATCAATAGAAGATGGAGATTTCTTTAGTAACCAAGAATTAGTTGCGGCTATAGAAAACTGCCAAAAAAATAATTCAAAATTGCATATAATGGGTCTTTTATCAGATGGAGGAGTTCATAGCCATATGCGTCATCTTTTTGCAGTATTAGAACTTGCAAAAAGAAAAGGTTTTGAAGATGTTTATGTGCATTGCTTTTTAGACGGAAGAGATACTCCACCAGCATCAGCAGAAGGATATATATTAAAATTAGAAGAAAAAATGAAAGAAAAAGGTGTTGGTAAAATAGCAACAATAGCAGGTAGATTCTATGCAATGGATAGAGATAAAAGGTGGCAAAGAGTTCAAAAAGCTTATGATGCTATGGTTAAAGGAGAAGGAGTAAAAGCAACATCAGCAGAAATGGCAATAGAAGCATCTTATCAAAAAGAAGTTTTTGATGAATTTGTTGAACCAACAGTTATATATAGTGGAGATAAACCAATTGCTAAAATAGAAAATAATGATTCTGTAATATTCTTTAATTTTAGACCAGATAGAGCAAGAGAAATTACAAGAACATTAGTAGACAAAGACTTTTCAGATTTTGAAACAGAAAAATTAAATTTATATTTTGTTTGTTTTACTCAATATGACGAAACAATGCCAAATGTGCACATTGCATTTAAACCAACAGTATTAAAAAATACTTTTGGAGAATATATAAGTAATAATGGATTAACACAATTAAGAATTGCTGAAACAGAAAAATATGCACATGTAACATTCTTCTTTAATGGTGGAAATGAAAAACAATACCCAGGAGAAGATAGAATTTTAGTACCATCTCCAAAAGTAGAAACATATGACATGAAACCAGAAATGAGTGCATACGAAGTAACAGAAAAAGTATTAGAACAAATAGAAAATGAAAAATATAATGCAATAATATTAAATTTTGCAAATCCAGATATGGTAGGACATACAGGAAGCCTAGATGCAGCAATTAAAGCAGTAGAAGCAATTGATGAATGTGTAGGAAAAATAGTAAAAGCTGTAGAAAAAGTAAATGGAGTATTACTAATTACAGCAGACCATGGAAATGCAGAACAAATGATAGATTATAAAACAGGTGAGCCACATACAGCTCATACTACAAATCCTGTTCCATTAATATTAGTTGGTATGGAAGATATAAAACTAAAAGAAGGAAAACTTGCGGATTTAGCACCAACAATGTTAGATATAATGGGCTTAGAAAAACCAGAAGAAATGACAGGAGAATCTTTAATAGAAAAATAGTAAATATAATAAGAGGATAAAAAGTGGTAGTTCATTCTAAAATAAGAGATATTTATACTCAAATACAAAGTGAGTTATTTTATATGATTCCAGAAAAGTGGGATAGAGTTTATCTCTATTCCTCTGTATTAGAGCACCCAAATCATACAGAAACTGGAGAAATGTTTTTTTATTATGTACCTAAAGGGGTATTAAAAAAGAATCCAATAAATGTTTATGAAATACCAACAAAATTTAATATTGATGAAGATCAATATTATAAACTTGCAGATAAATTATATTCAGAAATAAAAAAATTAAGAAATACTTGTATAAAACTAGGAGAAGAAAAGTGGTACAGCATTGTTATTTCTATTGCAAATTTTAAATTTAATGTAGAATACAATTATGAAGATTTAAATGACTCTAAATTTGATAGTTATGAAAGACATATTATTTTTAGATATAAATACTTAGACTTTCCATATTCTAGTTATACAAAACAAGAAAAAAAGGTTATACAAGAATATTTACAAGAAAGTAAATACAACAAAGAAAATGTAAAAGTATATACAGAACCTATGTATGAAGCTCCATTTCAAACTATAAAAATAAACAGCAAGAATAGTAATATTCAGTATGTAAAAGAGGATGAAATGAAAGCTATGCAAGATGAGAAAAGTATAAAAAATCAAATATTAAAGTATTAAAATGTTATTAATAAATATATTAATATAAACAAAATTGAAAGGAGCAATCAAAATGATTTATTCAAGAGAAGTAGAAAATATGTGTCCAGTAGCAAAAGGAGTAGACCATGGACCAGCACCAATACCAGAAGAAGGTAAATGGGTAAAAGCAAAGGAGATAAAAGATATTTCTGGTTTTACACATGGCATTGGTTGGTGTGCACCACAACAAGGAGCTTGTAAATTAACATTAAATATAAAGGAAGGAATAATACAAGAAGCTTTAGTTGAAACAATAGGATGTAGTGGAATGACACATTCTGCAGCTATGGCTGGTGAAATATTAGTTGGAAAAACAATATTAGAAGCATTAAATACAGATTTAGTGTGTGATGCAATAAATACTGCTATGAGAGAATTATTCTTACAAATAGTATATGGTAGAAGTCAATCAGCTTTTTCAGAAGGAGGACTTTCTATAGGAGCAGGATTAGAAGATTTAGGAAAAGGACATAGAAGCCAAGTTGGAACAATTTATAGCACAGCTATAAAAGGACCAAGATATCTAGAACTTGCAGAAGGATATATAACAGATATAGCTTTAGATAAAGATGACCAAATAATAGGTTATAAATATGTAAACTTAGGAAAAATGATGGATAATATTAAAGCAGGTCTAGAACCAATGGAAGCAATAGAAAAAGCTTCAGGAAAATATGGAAGATTTGACGAGGCAGTTAAGGTTATTGATCCTCGTAAAGAATAAAACTAAAAACAAATTTTGCTTTGTTAGAAAATAATAGATAAAGAAATACTGAATTGAAATTAAGGAGGAATAAAATTATGGCAGTGACTTTTGAAAGTTATGAAAGAAGAATTGACCAAATAAAACCAGTAATGGAAAAATACGGAATAAAAGATTTTGAAGATGCATTAAAAATATGTACAGATAAAGGATTTAATCCTTATGAAATAGTAAAAGGAGTTCAACCAATATGCTTTGATAATGCTGCATGGGCATATACATTAGGAGCAGCTATAGCAATTAAAAAAGGTTGTACAAAAGCTCATGAAGCAGCTAAAGCAATAGGAGAAGGATTACAATCTTTCTGCATACCAGGTTCTGTTGCAGATGATAGAAAAGTAGGATTAGGACATGGAAATTTAGCATCAATGCTTTTATCTGAAGAAACAAAATGCTTTGCATTCTTAGCAGGACATGAAAGCTTTGCAGCAGCAGAAGGAGCAATAGGAATTGCAAAATCTGCAAACAAAGTTAGAAAAGAGCCATTAAGAGTTATATTAAATGGTTTAGGAAAAGATGCAGCACAAGTAATATCAAGAATAAATGGATTTACATATGTAAAAACAGATTTTGATTTCTTTACAGGAAAAGTTAAAGTTGTAGAAGAAATACCTTACTCAGATGGAGAAAGAAGTAAAGTAAGATGCTATGGAGCTAACGATGTTAGAGAAGGTGTAGCAATAATGTGGTTAGAAGATGTTGATGTTTCTATAACAGGTAACTCAACAAACCCAACAAGATTCCAACATCCAGTAGCAGGAACATATAAAAAAGAAAGATTAGAAGCTGGAAAGAAATATTTCTCAGTTGCATCAGGTGGTGGAACTGGTAGAACATTACATCCAGATAATATGGCAGCAGGACCTGCTTCATATGGTATGACAGATACAATGGGAAGAATGCACTCAGATGCACAATTTGCAGGAAGTTCTTCAGTACCAGCACATGTTGAAATGATGGGATTAATAGGAATGGGTAACAACCCAATGGTAGGTGCAACAGTTGCTGTTGCAGTTGCTGTAGAAGAAGCAATGAAATAAGAAAAAAGTAGAGTTGCAAAATGAAATGCAACTCTATTTTTATTCTGTCCGCCCGTAGCTACAAAGAAATGCTAATAAAGGAGAATTGTATGAAAGAACAATGGGACATATATGATAAAAATTTAAATAAAACAGGAAAAGTATGTATAAGAGATGAATATAAACTTAAAGAAAATGAATACCATTTAGTTGTACATATTTGGATTATTAGTAAAGAAGGTAAACTTTTATTAGCTCAAAGATCAGCAAATAAAAGAACTGATCCATTAAAATGGGAATGCACAGGAGGATCAGTTTTATATAATGAAGAGCCAATAGATGCAGCAATTAGAGAAGTCTCAGAAGAGTTAGGTTTGAAATTAAATAAAAATGAAATAAAATTATTTGATACCCAAAGAAGAGATTGGTATCATGACTTTTACTTTGCTTATTATGTGATAAAAGATGAAGATATAATAAACAAAATTAAATTTACAGATGGAGAAGCAATAGATAAAAAATGGGTAACAAGAAAAGAATTTAATGAGCTATATAATAAAGAAGAAATTGTAAATAATTTATATTATATAAAAGAGTTTGATAATTTAAATTAGAATAGAATACTATAAAATTTATTAACTTTCACCAAAAACATTGAAATTAGTAGAAAACAGTAGTATAATAAATAATTGTGAAAAATATAAAGGAAGGTGAAAGGTATGATAGATAAAAGAAAGGTAGTATTAGTAGGTACAGGATTCGTTGGAATGAGTATGGCATATGCAATTGTCAATCAAGGCATTGGTGTTAATGAATTAGTATTAATAGATGTATTAAAAGACAAAGCAGAAGGTGAAGCAATGGATTTATCAGATGGAATTCCTTGTTCACCAAGCCACATGGTTGTAAAAGCAGGAGATTATTCAGAATGTAAAGATGCAGATATCGTTGTTATAACAGCAGGATTAAATCAAAAACCAGGTCAAACAAGATTAGAATTATCACAAGCGAATGCAAAAATAATGAAAGATATAACAACACAAATAGTAGCAAGTGGTTTTAAAGGAATATTCTTAATAGCATCAAACCCTGTAGATATTATGACAAAAGTAGTTCAAGAGGTTTCAAAATTTCCAACTAATAAAGTTATAGGTTCTGGAACAGCACTAGATACATCAAGATTAAGATATCAAATTGGAAAATATTTGGATGTTTCTAGTAAAAATATACATGCATATGTTATGGGAGAACATGGTGATTCATCATTTGTTCCATGGGAACATGCATATGTTGGTTGTAAAAGAATGATAGATATAATGAAAGATACTGGAAAAGATTTTGCAGATCTAGATAAAATATATGTAGAAGTAAGAGATTCTGCATATGAAATAATAAATAGAAAAAAAGCTACATATTATGGTATAGGTATTGGTTTAGCTAGAATAGTTAAAAACATATTAAATAATACAAATGAAATCTTAACAGTTTCTGCTTATTTAAATGGAGAGTATGGACATAAAGATATTTATATTGGAGTACCTGCTATAATAAACAGTAACGGTGCAAGAGAATTATTAGAATTAGACTTATCTCTAGAAAATCAAAAAAAATTAAATGAAAGTTGTGAGATATTAACAGAATATATGAATCAAATAAGAGAAGAAATAAAAGATTAAAACTTTTTAGACCCTACAAGACAAGGGGTAATCCGTATGCCTCAAAGGACTGGCGGGCCCTAATTTTCCAAAAAAGTCTCAAAATAGTCTGAACTCTATAAATTATTAATTATTAATCATTCATTATTCACTATTAATTAGATTATATGTAGTGGCGGAACCATGTGTCCGCCCGTAGAAACAAAATGAATAATTATAAACAAATATAGGAATACTCTACTTAAAAGTAGAGGTGATATTTGTGAAGAAAGATGAAAAAGAAGATAAAACAAAATATGGAGAGTTTATATCTTCTTATTTTGCGTGGTTAACATTGGATAAACAAAAGGAAAATGCAGATAAGTTATCAGACATAACTAAAGACACAAAAGAATAAAATTTAATAAATTAAAATGAATAATATCATGTAGGGGCGGACACCTATGTCCGCCCAATCAAAATTACATAGTAGAAAGGAAAAATATAATGATATATAAATTTAGCGAAAGTGCAAAAAACTCTATAGAAAGTGCAGAAAAAATAGCAATTACTTTAGGGCACAACTATGTTGGATCAGAACATATTTTATTTGGTATATCAACACAAGAAAATTGCTTAGCAAATAAAATTTTAAAAAAACAAAATATAACTTCAACAGAAATATTAGATAAAATTAAAGAAATACTAGGAAACAATAAAGGGGCAATAAATAAAACACAAGGGTTTACTCCTAAAACAAAAATAATAATAGAAGATGCATATGAAGAAACAGAAAGATTATATCTAAAGAATATAGGTACAGAACAACTATTATTAGCCATTATAAATAATAAAGATAATTTGGGATATAAAATATTATTAGAATTAAAATTTAATATAGATAAAGCATATGATGAAATTTTAAAAGTCTTTGCTACAGAAGAAGAACTTAATAAAGATAAAAAAGAATCTAAAAAAATACCCAATAATAATGTATTAAATCAATATGGAACAGATTTAACAAAATTAGCTCAAGAAAACAGAATAGATCCATTAATAGGTAGAAGTACGGAGTTAGAAAGATTGGTGCAAATCTTATCAAGGAGAAATAAAAATAATCCTTGTTTAATAGGTGAACCTGGTGTTGGAAAAACAGCTATAGTAGAAGGTTTGGCTAGAAAGATTGTAGAACAAGAAGTACCAGAAATGTTAAGAAATAAAAAAATTTTTTCTTTAGATCTTACATCAATTATAGCGGGAGCAAAATATAGAGGAGATTTTGAAGAAAGAATAAAAAAATGTTTAAATGAGGTAAGAAGATCTAAGGACATTATTTTGTTTATAGATGAAATTCATACAATAGTAGGAGCAGGCTCTGCAGAAGGAGCTATTGATGCAGCTAATATTTTAAAGCCAATTTTGGCAAGAGGAGAAATACAGCTAATAGGTGCTACAACAATTGATGAATATAGAAAATATATAGAAAAAGATGCAGCACTAGAAAGAAGATTTAGTCCTATATTAGTAGAAGAGCCTACAGTAAATGAAACAACTCAAATACTATTAGGGCTAAAGGAAAAATATGAAAAGCATCACAATGTTAAAATTAGCAATGATGTTATTGTAGAAATTGTAAAATTATCTTCTAGATATATGACAGATAGATATATGCCAGATAAAGCAATTGATTTACTTGATGAAACAGCTTCTAAAATAAGAATGAAAAAGTATACAATGCCCAAAGAATTAAAAAATATGGAAAAAGAAGTGAAAAATATAACTAAGGAAAAAAATGATGCGATTCAATGCCAAGATTTTGAAAAAGCAGCGGAATTAAGAGATTTAGAATTAAATAAGAAAAATGAGTTGGCAACAAAACAAGAAGAATGGAGAAGAAATAATATAAAGCAAAAAATAAAATTAACAAAAGAAGATGTTAGAAAAGTTATTTCAGAACTCACACAAATACCACTTACTCAAATAACCAAAGATGAAAATGAAAAATTAATAGATTTAGAGAATCAATTGCATAAAAGAATTGTAGGACAGCAAGAAGCCATAACTAAAATTTCACAAGCAATAAAAAGAAGTAGAGTAGGAATAAATGATCCTAATAAACCCTTATGTTCATTTCTATTTTTAGGGCCAACAGGTGTAGGAAAAACAGAAGCTGCAAAAGCATTATCATATAATTTATTTGGTGATGAAAATGCAATAATAAAATTGGATATGAGTGAATATATGGAACCTCATAGTGTGTCAAAAATAATCGGGTCACCTCCAGGATATGTTGGGTTTGAAGAAGAAGGAATGTTAGCTAAAAAGGTAAGAAAAAATCCGTATTCTATAATATTGTTAGACGAGATAGAAAAAGCCCACCCAGATGTTGTTAATATATTATTACAAATACTAGATGAAGGAGTATTAACAGATTCATCTGGAAGAAAAATAAATTTTAAAAATACAATAATTATAATGACATCAAATATAGGATCTAAAATAATTACAGAAAATAAAAAACTTGGTTTTGGAAATAAAGATGAAGAATCAGATAATAAAAAAGAAGTATTAAAAGAATTAAAAAACTTCTTTAAGCCAGAGTTTATTAATAGAATAGAGGAAATAGTAGTATTTCATAAGTTAACAAATGAAGATATAGCAAAAATAATAGATATTATGATTAATAAATTACAAGAGAGACTAAACGAAAAAGAAATATATATAGAAGTAACACCAAAGTTAAAAGCATATATAGCAGTTAATGAAATAGATGTAAATTATGGTGCAAGACAACTAAAAAGAAAGCTACAAGAAATAATAGAAAATAGGATAGCAGAAGAAATATTACAAGGAAACTTAAAAAAAGGACAAAAAATAATGGGAGCAGCCTACTTATCGGCTGCTCCCATTATTTTTTATAATTCCTATAATTGTAATACCTACTCCAGCCCAAAATATCCAGCCACCAATAGCGTAAAGGGTCGTGCCATTACCAACCATCATAAAATATATAGAAATCAAACATACTAAAAAACCGCTACTAATCATTTTCCAAGCATCCACCTAAGCCACCCCTTCTTTTCTCTTTCCGTTTTTCCCGCTTCCCGTCTCTGCGCTGAGGCCGAATCATCCGCACCATCTATGAGCTGCTGCTGTTGAAGTGTCCCTGCATGAAGTGCCTGCGCCGCCTGTGCTGTCTGCTGTGCCGCGACCAGCGCCGCGCTGCACTCGGATAGCCGAGCGTTCAGCTCAGTGATCTGTTTGTCCTTCACGGAAAGCTGCTCATTTTTTCGATCTAATTCCTTTTGCAACATGGCAATTAGCACCGTTTCAGAGGTTTCGCAAGTTTCGCAACTTGCTTTCGTTGGTTGCGAAACTTGCTTTCGCTCAATGCCCAAATAATGCTGATATATAACGGTTTTCTGGCTTTCGCTGATTGCGAAACTTCCTTTCGCATCTTTCGCAACATGGTTTCGTCGGCACCACGCTCTAACTGCTTGCTCCGACACGCCACACTCCGCTGCAATTTCCGTTATTATCCCTGCCATGCACCGTCACCACGCTCTCTCTTTTATTCTCTCAAAACAAATCGCTGTGTGTTCCCGTTCTGGTTAAGCAGAGAACAAGCTCGTTATTCTTGATCTCATAAATCAAGAGCCAGTCCGGGGTTATATGGCACTCTCTGCACCCAATATAATCCCCGGACAGGTTGTGATCCCGGTAGATCTCCGGCAGCGGTTTTTGTTCCGCCAAAATACTAATTACTTCCTCCAGCAGCCGCACGTCATAGCCTCTCCGGACAATTCTCTTGTAGTCCTTCTTAAAGGCCGTCTGATACTTAATCGTCAGCATTCAGATCCTCCATCAATTCTTTCACGGAGGAAAAAGCCCTGCTCATTCCGATCCCATTCTCCGCATCCTCGATAGCTTTCCTTGTCACAGCATTCGGCACTTCGCCGCTGATCTCAAAGGGAATACGATACTCACGCACCGCCTTCTTCGCAAAAACATTAAAAGCGGTTGTCATCGTCATTCCCATATCAGAGCAAAAAGCCTCAAACTGCATCTTCAAGTCAGTATCCATTCGGATATTGATATTCGTGCTTGCCATAATTGCAGCCCCTTTCTTCCTTTAGTATCCCTATTGTATTCGATTTTATTTACATTGTCAATGTCATTTCTCAGTTCCCCATGCAACGATGCCCTCGCCGTATTGCGGACGCCCAGAGGGGCGAAAACGTTCCTTTCTCACCCCTCTGGGCTACTTTTCGGAGCTGGTCAGCATCTCTACCATCAGCGCACCACAAACGCCGTCCTGCAGGGATAAATGCCCCAAAACGAACCCTAATCCCCGTCCTTTTTCATAGACTCCACCAGCAGATCGCTCAGTGCCTGGGACGGCCGCACTCTGGCTACCATGTGACCATCCTCCTGCCACACCGCAGGCGGCTCGCTGTCCCACCACTTACGGATCGTCTTCGGATCAAGCCCGGTATCTCTGTGGCAGTCCGCCTTGCGTCCTTCCGGGTGCTGCTGCCGCCATTCATAAACCTTGTTCTGTGCCTTTGGCTGCCCTTTCTTATTTCTCCATTTTCCATCCGGATCATCAAAATTTTGTACGGCTCTTGCTCTTCCTAAGTGATCTTTTTGCTTACGCCAATTTCTTTTATTAACCGGCATAGTCATGCCGGAAATCTTTGCTATATCGTCCCTCGGAAAGGTCACATAGTCCTCGTTGAACATCTCCAGAGCGCACACCACATCGTCCTTCGTAAAGCGGTTGATGTCCTCCACGCTCATATCGTCGTATGGCTTAATCAGTGCGAACGCGTCCCGGCGCAGCTCTTCTTCGTCTATGCCGCACTTTTTGGCATAGATGGCCAGCGTCATAATCCCGTAGAACCGATGCCCCACTCGGATCTCGTCAGCGATCCGGTGCAACCACCAGTCATATAGATCCCGCTTCACCGTCCAGCGGCCCCGGCGCTCCTTCTTCACGATTCTGTGCTCGTACCAGTCCGGATACCTTTCCTTCGCCTCGGCCAGAGACAGGCGGCTCTTGCGCATAAGCGCCTGTATGCGCTGCTGTTCCCCGTTGCTGTCCGGAATGTAATCCAGCAGCTTCTCCAGCTCCACAGCGCCGCCGTACCGATACGCCACCACCGGATAGTCCTTACCCAGCTTTGTGCCGGTTCCCACCACACGGAAGCCCTGCAAAACACCCTGCATCTGCGGCTCTCGGATGGACGATGTGAACCTGTTCCAGATCTGCCGGGTGAGGGCATATTTCAGCTCCTTCAAAATCTTCTGATTGTGCGGGTACATAGGGATCGGCTCCGTCAGCACATAATACAGGTGCAGCCCCGTCCCGCTATTTACCACGAAGGTAGCCTTGGGAATAATGTCCTTATTCATCTGATGCAGCGTGTCACGAAGCTGCGGCATACCCACGCCATCCAGATCGAACACCATCGCATAAAGATACCTGGCGTTTTTCCCGTTTCGCTTCCGACCGAAATACGAGATCGGTGACATGATCGTGAACTCCGTGTCCTTGATGTCCTCCAGCTCTTTCAGCTCGTCCGTGATCACATGACGGTGGGCTTTGCCGTCTCCCTGGATCTCCAGCGCAACGCCGTTTTTTGGTGGCACCACCAGCGCGATACCATTTCCCTTGGCGTCCTCAAAGTGACCTCTGCGCTCAAACGACCCCTCCGGGAATATCTCCCGGTAAAACTCAAACGACTCCACCGGCTCCAGATACTTTCCGAGATGGGCGTTCTTCTCCCGGTAAAGCTCCCGCTGCCGCTCCAGAGCAACCTGCTGATCCATCGTCATAAAAAATACCTCCAGTCCAGAAAAGAAAAAGAAGCAAAAAGAAAAGTCCGCTGCGGCGGGCGGGAAGGGGTTATCGGAAACGAAAGCCGCGCTTCGTCTTTCGGAGGGGATGATGCGCGAAGAACGGTTGCGGTGTGCGGTACAGCGTGGTTCGTTTGTTGAGTTTAGCGCGGCGACGCGTTCTGTTTCTGTCTGACTGGCTTCCTCTGTGAGAAGCCGTCTGAAACCGCTGTTTTTTCTTGCGCGGTCGGCGTTCCGGCCGGAGGCCGCGCATGGCATCGCTTTTGCCCGATGTTGCGGCGGATGAAACGGTCGTTCGCGTAAACGAAGCGCAAAAAGGCGGAAATCAGCTTGTATCTGTGCTATATGGACGAAACGAGAGGACGGTTTATCTTATTCGGAATCGGACGCTTCTTGCACGGACGCTGTCGGCGGAGGACGCAGGTGTTACTGTGCGGCGGCTGTAAAAGGGTGCGGACGCGCGG